>Ga0209023_10000245_pt1 | contig 91051 bp, 91 predicted proteins | sample LakOneMetagenome_FD_187468 | JGI IMG/M metagenome (GOLD analysis project Ga0209023, IMG submission 187468) | Freshwater and sediment microbial communities from Lake Erie, Canada (SPAdes) (version 2) | ecosystem: Environmental > Aquatic > Freshwater > Lentic | place: Lake Erie, Canada... | reverse complement strand
CCGATCTTCGAGCAGCACGATCGAGCAGGCCTGCGCCCGCGACAGCTCGCGCGCGTTGGCGGCGATCACCTCCAGCATCTGCGACAGATCGTCGTGGGCGGCGATCGTCGCCGCCACCTCAGCTAGCGCGTCGCGTGCGCGGATTGCCTGCTCATGCGCTCGGCGGAGTGCCGTGAGCTCGGTGAAGACGATGGCGTTGGCGATCGCGATCGCTGCCCACTCGGCGAGACTGGCCGCAGCGGCCTCATCAGCGTCGCTGAAGGGACCGCCGTGCTTCTCGGTGAGGTAGAGCGCGCCCCACTGCTCACCATCGACGAAGATCGGGACGCCGAGAAACGTCGTCATCAGCGGATGATGCGCTGGGAATCCGCTGGAGTCCTCGTGCGCGCCGAGATCATCGACCCGCAGCGGCGTTCCGCGCGTCATCAGGGTGCCGAGCAGCCCTCTGCCCTGCGGCAGCGCGCCGATCAGCTCAGCCTCAGCGTCATCAATGCCGGAGTGCACGAACTGCGCAAGACCGGTGCGCTCCTCGTTAAGCACACCGATCGCCGCGAACCGGGCGTTGGTCAGGCTCCGTGCCGCTTCCGCCACTCTGCCGAGCAGGTCGCTGGTGTCGTGCACCCCAAGCAGCGCTCGGATCCGTGTGTCGACGGTGGTGGCGTGATCCTCCGGGTGGCTCGGCGCGATGCCCATGGCGGGAGTATCACGTGGTGCGGCCCACATGACGAACGCCCGTCACGCCCGATCGGTCCGCCGCAGGCGGTCACGCAGCTCGTCGGACTCAACGCGGAAGTCCCGCAGTGCCGCGCTCAATGCCCTCGGCACCTCACCGCGGTCGTAGAACCGCTCGCGGTCTCGAAGCGCAGTAATCACGTGCTCGACCCGGCCGATTCGGACTTCGAGCCGGCGCCGTTCCAGCTCTCCCCCGAGCGTCGTGGTCCGCAGGGGTGGAGTAGCCGCGGTCGTCATACCAGGGGATTCTGCAGGGCGGTCGGGCATCCGACCTCCGGACCGAATCCTGCATGCGCTGCGGACATATACGGAGCACCACGGGCGGTACTCCCTGCCACCAGGTCACTCACTTCTTGACGAACTGCAGCGACGTTCGTGCTGTGGCCAGCGCGTCGCCGAGTTGCGGCCCGAGCGTGTCGCGCCAGGTGCCCGCATGACATTCATCGCGAGCGCCGGCCACCGAGTGGGCCTTGATCGTCGTCCAGATCGCCTGACCTGCGGGCGCAATGTCCGTGCGCCGCGTGAGGGTGCCCGTCCACAGCCCGTCGAGCGTCTGCGGCAGGCCGCCCGCGCGAACCACTCGGAACGCGCGGCCGCCGCGGACCCCGCTGTCCAACACGTATCGGGAGCTCTTCGCGGGCAACTCCGCTGTCACGTAGGCGGTCGGATCGTCGGTCGCTGACGCGGTGCGCGTCGCGATCGAGAACGTCGTCGTGTAGTGACATGCGCCATGTCCCGACTTGAAGCGCAACTGGCCGGGCCGCTCCTTGAGTACCGTCCACTCGGCCGGCACGACGACCCGTCCCCGGGCGACGGCGACGAGATCTGCGAGGGGACCGCTGACCGCAAGCCCCTGACCCTTGGTCTGGGTATAGGAGTGCGCTTCGTACCTTTTCGCCGCGGCGAGCGCGACGCTGCAGCACGCTGCTGCCGTCACAGCCGCCGCAGCGGTCATTCCGATCACACGTCTACCGCGAAGCATGCTCCGAACGATAATCGCCGCAGCAGCGCCGGCCTCCGGGAGATGCCGCGTCAGCGTGCGGGGAGTTACGGATCAAAGCAACGCGGCTGGAGCGGTTACGGGAAGCGCCGGGCCCAGCATGGCGCCGCTGCGCGGGCTAGGGAATGATCACGGCCGCGCCGGTGAAGCGGCCCGCGCGGAGATCGTCCAATGCATCGTTGACGTCGGCCAGGGCGTACGTCGTCACCTGCGTCCGGATCGGAATCTGCGGTGCGAGAGCGAGCAGCCGGAGTCCGTCCTCGCGCGTGAGGTTGGCGACCGAGCGGATCGAGCGCTCCATCCACAGATCCGCGTACGGAAATGATGGGATGTCGCTCATGTGGATGCCGCCGCAGACGACGGTTCCACCTGGCGCAACCGCGCGAAGCGCGAGCGGCACCAGCTCGCCAACGGGCGCGAAGACGATCGCGGCATCGAGGGGCTCGGGCGGCGGCGTGTGCGATGGCCCGACCCAGCTCGCCCCGAGCGAGCGGGCGAACACTTGGGCCGGCTCGTCGCCCGGCCGGGTGAAGCCATAGACCTCACGCCCCTCCCAGATCGCCACCTGGGTCAGGATGTGCGCCGCCGCGCCGAAGCCGAACAGGCCGATCCGGTGGGCGTCACCGCACATCCGCAGTGCCCGGTCGCCGATCAGCCCTGCGCAGAGCAGCGGCGCCGCCTGCTCGTCGGGGTATCCCGCCGGGATCGGGAAGCAGAACCGCTGATCGGCGATCGCCCACTCGGCGAAGCCGCCATCGATGTCGCGGCCGGTGAAGCGCGCGGCGGCGCACAGGTTCTCGCGGCCCGATGTGCAGTAGGTGCAGACACCACACGTCGATGCCAACCACGGGACGCCAACCCGCTCGCCGCTGCCCTCGACGATCCCGACGATCTGGTGCCCCAATACCCGCGGCACCTGACCGACGGCGACTTCGCCGTCGATCAGGTGCAGATCGGTGCGACAGACGCCGCAAGCGGTGACACGTAACCGCACCTGACCGGGTCCGGGCGTGGGCACCGGCAGGTCAGCCGCCGCCAAGGGCCGGCCGACCTCTGAGAGCACCATCGCACGCATCGCTGCGGACGATACGCCTCTCCACTGTTATCCGGTCGCGACCGACTGTTTGTCCGCCAGGCCCTCACGCATCACGCCCAGCACGCGGCTCAGAGTCCGCGAGACCTCCATCTGCGACACACCGAGGTTCTCGGCGATCTCCCGCTGGGTCAGTCCGTGTCTGAACCGCAGGTCGAGCGCGCGGCGATCACGCTCCTGCAGCCGCTCGATCACCGGCTCCACGGTCAGGCGGGCGTCGACCTGGTCGAAGCCAGGCTCGCGGCTCGCGACCAGGTCACCGTGTGTCTGATCATCACCGCGACCGGCAACCGGCTCATCGAGCGACTGCAGGCGACGGTGCTGCCGGCTGCCCACCGCGTCGAGGACCTCCTCGGCACTCAGTCCCGTCCAGGACACGATCTCGTCGATGCGCGGCGAGCGCTGCAACGACAGCGTCAGCTCCTCCACGCACGCGTTGACCTGCACGAGGTTTTCCTGAATGCGCCGGGTGATCCGGATCTGGCCGGCATGGTCGCGGAAGTAGCGCTGCATTTCCCCGGCGATGTGCGGCACCGCAAAGGACGAGAACTTGACACCGCGCGCGGGATCAAAACGGTCGATCGCGTTGACCAGGCCGATACTGCCGACCTGCACCAGCTCGTCGTGCTCGACGCCGCGGCGGGCAAAACGGTGTGCGATGTGATGCACCAGCATGATCCCGCGACGCACGAGTTCTTCGCGCGCGGCGGGATCTCCGTCATCGTGAACGCGACGAAGAAGCTCCTCGTCGCCGTGCTTGGCGAGAAGAACGTTCGACGGACGGGTCCTGCTCAAGCCTTCGGACATACAGAACTCCTGCTGGTCGACGTGGTCGACGGAGTTCGATCGGTGTTACGCACACCAAGGGCTCTCAGACGGTACTTCGGCGCCGGCAAACCGCTCTACGAGATGCCTACCGGTCCGAAAAAGCTATCACGGCCGGACGGCGTCTCTATGAGAATTCACTGAGGAGCGGCGAGCAGGAACTGCTCGGTCATCACGTCAGGATGCAGCTGATTGCCGCTCGTGAACGCGATCACCTCGCGACCGGTCACGCTCGTCACCACCGCATTGAAGCGCGGCCGCAGCACCAGCTGCAGCGCATGCCGCTGGTCAAGAACCACTTGCTCTTTGCCGCCCTCGAGCAGTGTCTGCTCCGCCCGGGAAAGGTTGCCGCGGAACACGCAGACGACGAGGTCGTCCTGGTAGTAGGACTTGGCACTCTTCGGGCCGCGACCCTGGCACTCCTTGAGCAACGCGACCATGCCGTCGCTGATCGCGTTCAGGAGGTCGCCGCGTCCGTGCGGGTCCTCGGAAACATCGGCTGAAGGAGCAACCTGCTCATGCATGCCAAACCTCCATGGTCGATGAGACGAACGATCGCGGAAGCTACCAGCAGGACTCATGAAAAACCAACGAGCTCGCTGAACGGCGCACTTCCTGGGGAGGCGCGCCGTTCAGACCACCCATGACCGTGTTACCCGCGGTCCTCGCGGGGAAGCACTTCACGGCTGCCGGACTTCGCCAGGCCGCGGCCCACGAAGTAGGCGCCCGCGGTGATCGACACGTACAGCCAGGCCTGCGCCGCCGTGAACGGATCGGTGCCGCCGTCACTGCCGTCGACCAACGCTGCGCTGATCAGGATCCCGATGATCACCGCAACCATGCCGAAGAACTCGGTGGTCTTCGTCGCCGTCTTGGTCTCCGTGCTGATCCGGCGTGCTCCCACGTCACGCCGCTGCGCTGCGCGCTCGGTGTGCGAGGGATTCGATGCTTCAACTGTGCTCATTGCTGTTCCTTGGTGTTTGGATGACACGGACCCCCGTCGGGTACCCGGGGTTGCCTGAGCGAAACCGGGCGTGATCGCTCTCACACCGGCCTCACTCGTTTTCACCGCTGCTCGGTTGTGCAGTTGTGAGCTGCTACGATGAGGTGCTCCACCACTCGATGTTTGTGAAGCAGTGCTTCGCAGACCGCATCCGGAGCCACCGATGAAGCTGCCCAACCCCATCCCCATGGACCTTGCCGAGATGATCGCGGCCCGCCTCCGCGTCATCGGTGATCCGAACCGCATCCGGATCCTCGATCAGCTCCGCGACAGCGAGCGCTCTGTCGCCGAGCTGACCGAGCAACTCGAGACCAGCCAGCAGAACACCTCCAAGCACCTCGGGATCCTGCTGCAGGCCGGCATCGTCGGCCGGCGGAAAGAAGGCACCAGCTCCTACTACCGCGTCGTCGACGACGGCGTCTTCGAGCTGTGTGAGCAGGTCTGCGGCGGCATCCAGACGCAGATCACAGAACTCTCGGCCGTGATCGAGGGTCGGCGATGAGCGGCGCTCACGCGCTCCTGCATCTCCAGCGGGGAGTGGCCCAATGAGCGCCGTGACCACGGCCGCTCGTGTCGGGCCGATCGGCCGGCTGGGTCGCTACGCCGCCACCCATACGCGCACCGTGTTTGTCGGCTGGGCCCTGATCGCGGTCGTGCTCGGCGCCTTTGCGCCGCGCGTCGAGACCGCGCTCTCGGGCGCCGGCTGGCAGGCGAACGGCTCTGAATCGGTCGCCGTGCGCGACCTGGTCGCCAAGGAGTTCGGCGGGCTCAACAGCACCGGCCTGATGGTCGTCGTGCACAGCACGTCCGAGACCTCGGACTCGCCCGCGTTCCAGCGGACGGTACGGCGTATCGCCGCCCGGCTGAAGACGGACAGCCGCGTCGCGTCCGTGGCGCTGCCGCAGCCCGGCCAGACGATCAGCCGTGACGGGCACACCGCGATCATCATGGCCGGCGCCAACGCTGACGCCAACACGATGGTGCGCGCCGCCGATGACCTCAAGGGGCCGGTCGCCGCCCTCGGCACCAACACCGTTCAGGTCGCCGTGACCGGCGCATCGGGCATGTGGTCGGACTTCAACGAGGCCAACCGCACCGCGATGATGCGCTCGGAGATGTTCTCCTGGCCGGTGACGCTGGGCATCCTCGTGCTCGCCTTCGGCTCGCTCGTCGCCGCCGGCCTGCCGCTGCTGCTGACGATGCTCGGCCTGCTGGCATCCGCCGGCTCGCTCTACCTGCTCACGAAGGTCTCACCGATCTCGATCTGGGCGATGAACTTCGCGCTGATGTTCGCGCTCGCGCTCGGCATCGACTACGCCCTGTTCATCGTCTTCCGGTTCCGTGGTGCCCTGTTCGGACAGCATGAGGACCGCATCGACGCGGTGACCGAGACGATGGACACCGCCGGCAAGGCCGTGCTGTTCAGCGGCGTCACCGTGCTGATCTCGCTCAGCGCCGTGATGCTGGTCAACAGCCCGGCCTTCCGCTCGATGGCCGTCGGCATCATGTTGTCGGTCATCTTCGTGCTGGCCGCGACGCTGACCCTGCTGCCCGCCGTGCTCGGCAAGCTCGGCACCAAGGTCGACAACCTCTCGCTGCCCTGGGTCCATCAGGGAGAACATCGCAGCGCCCGGTTTGCGGCCTGGGGTGAGTACCTCTGGCGCCGCCCCTGGGCGCTGGGTCTGGCGACCGTCGCCGTGCTCGGCGCGCTGGCGATCCCGGTCCTCTCGCTCGATACCGGCATGCCGTCGATCACCGTCGTGCCGCAGAGCGACACGAGCCGCCAGGGCTACGAGATCGTCCAGCAGGCGTTCGGCATCGGGGCGCCCGGTGCCCTGCAGATCACCGCTGCGGCCAAGGATGCGGCGCGCGTGCGCGCGCTGGTCGCCGCCGACCCGGCAATCGCCCGGGTGACGCCGCCGCAGCCCGGCGCCTCCGGCACGGTCGTCCTGCTGCAGGCCGTGCCGAAGGTCGACCCGTCCTCCAAGCTGCTCGGCGCCGCGATCGACCGTCTCCGCCGGACGCTGCCGGCCGGCGCGATGGTCGGCGGTGCGCCGGCTGAGAACCACGACCTCGAAGCAGAGCTGGCGTCGAAGACGCCGCTCGTGATCGGGGTCGTCCTCGGCCTCGGGTTCCTGCTGCTGCTGATCGCGCTGCAGGCACCGCTGATCGCGGCGATCGGCGTGATCACGAACCTGCTCGCGACCGGCGCCGCGTTCGGCGTCGCCCAGTTGATCTTCCAAGAGGGCCACGCCGCGGGACTGCTCGGCTTCGAGTCACAAGGCTTCCTCGATGCCTGGGGGCCGGTGTTCTTCTTCGCGATGATCTTCGCGATCAGCATGGACTACACCGTGTTCCTGTTGTCCAGTGCCAAGGAGCACTGGGACCGCACCGGTGACGCGAAGGACGCGATGGTCGGCGGCCTCGCGCACTCCGGTCGCGTGATCTTCGCCGCCGGTGCCGTGATGGTTGCGGTGTTCTTCACCTTCGCTCTGAGTGGACCGCTGCCGCCGAAGGAGATGGGAATCATCCTCGGCGTCGCCGTACTGCTTGACGCCCTGCTGGTGCGGCTGATGCTGGTTCCGATCCTGCTCCGCCTCACCGGCACCAAAGCCTGGTACCTGCCCAAGTGGCTGGACCGCATCCTGCCCGACGTCCGTTTCGGACACTGAGGAGACGACACGATGAGCATGACCGCCACCGCCCGCCGCACCGAGGGCCTGAAGCACGAAGTCGACGTCAACGGCCGGCACGTCCTGATCACCGACGAGCCGGAGTCGCTCGGCGGCACCGACACCGGCCCCGCGCCCCACGAGCTGCTGGCCGCGACCCTCGCCTCGTGCATCTCGACGATGGTCGCCCTGTACGCCGCCCGCCACGACTGGCAGCTCGACGACCTGAGCGTCGAGGTCGACTATGACAACGAGGCGACGCCCCGCCGCTTCGACATCCGCGTGAACCTGCCCGCCGGACTCTCCGACGAGCAGGTCACACGCCTGCAGCGCGTCGCGGACACCTGCCCGGTGCGGCGCGCGCTGGAGGCGGGGTTTGTCTTCGACGAGCAGATCGTCACCGCACCGCTCGATGGGCGAGCCGCCTGAGCACCTGAGGCGCACCGTGCCCGCAGTCGGCCGGCGTTAAGCTCGCACCCGTGCACGAGGTCCCCGTGAGCCCGCTGGACACCGAGCGCTTTCGTTCGATCCTGTCCCCCACACAAGAGGCCGCCTTCGAACGGCTGATCGCGGAGGGCCGCGAGGCACTGGACGGGCGTGTTGTCTGGAACGTGAACTCGACCGCCGCCGGTGGCGGTGTCGCCGAGATGCTGAAGCCGCTGATCGGCTACTGCCGCGGTGCGGGCGTGGACGCCCGCTGGGTCGTGATCGACGGCGAGCCGGACTTCTTCACGCTGACCAAGCGGATCCACAACCGTCTTCACGGCGCAGTCGGTGACGGCGGTCCGCTGGGCGCCGACGAGCACGCGATCTACGAGCGGGTCAGCGCGCGCAATGCGGCCCCGCTGATCGAGCTCGTCGCGCAGGGTGACGTGGTCCTGCTCCACGATCCGCAGACCGCTGGGCTCGTCGCGCCACTGCAGCAGGCGGGAGCGCGGGTCATCTGGCGCTGCCACGTCGGCCTCGACACCCCGAACGAGCAGACCCACGAGGCCTGGGACTTCCTGCGCGGCTATGTGGAGCCGGCCGAGGCCTACATCTTCTCGCGCGAGGCGTTCGTCTGGAGTGACCTCGACGTTGATCGGATCGCGATCATCCCGCCATCGATCGACGCCTTCTCCCCCAAGAACCAGGACATGAGCGAGCGGAGGGTGCGCGCGATCATGGTCGTCAGCGGCATCATCGCGGACGGCGACGTGCGGACCGAGGCGGTCTTCAGCCATGGCGATGGCACGCCCGGACGTGTCGATCGCCAGGCGCGGATCGTTGGCGACAACATCGTCCCCAACGGCGTGCCGCTGGTGACGCAGGTCTCACGCTGGGACCGGCTCAAGGACCCGGTCGGCGTGATGCAGGTCTTTGCTGAATATGTGGCCCCCCACTGCGATGCCCATCTGCTGCTGGTCGGCCCGGACGTCGAGGCGGTCAGCGACGACCCCGAGGGGCTCGAGGTGCTGAACGAGTGCCGCGAGCAGTGGTCGGCGCTTGACGAGGCGATGCGCGCCCGCATCCACCTGATCACCCTGCCGATGACCGACGCTGAGGAGAACGCGGCGATGGTCAACGCGATCCAGCGGGCCTCGGCGATCATCGTGCAGAAGAGCCTCGCCGAGGGCTTCGGCCTGACCGTGACCGAGGGCATGTGGAAGGGCAGGCCGGTGATCGCCAGCCGGATCGGCGGGATCCAGGACCAGATCGCCGACGGCGTGACCGGCATCCTCGTCGACTCCGGCGACCACCGGCGCGCCGGCGAGGCGATGGTCGCGCTGATCCGCGACCCGGAACGGGCCGACGCGATGGGCGCCGCAGCGTATGAACGCGTGCGCGAGCAGTACCTCGGCGCCCGCCACCTCGGGCAGTACCTGGAGCTGCTGACGCGGGTCGGGGCCACAGCATCGGCATCCGAATGCACCTCCTGATCAAAGCCATCGTCTCGGGCGTGATCATCGCGGCCGCCAGTGAGGTTGATGTCATTCAGCGGCCACTCCGTTAGGGTCGGCGGCAGGTCCACCGCCCGAAGAAAGAGAGCTGGTCAATGTCCTCCGAGGAACGCACACCTACGAGTCCCGCCACGCACGAAACGGCTGCGGAGATTTCCCAGCAGTGGCTTGATCTGGCCTCGACCAGCAAGGACAACGCACGAGACACGGTGCACGAGTTCGTTCAGACCGTGGAACGCATCGTTCCGAGCCCTGCCCAGCAGCGCGAGATCATCGAATCTTGGCTCCAGATGGCACAGACGATGGTGCACGCACAGAGCGACGCGCTGCGCAGCATTCTTCACAACGCAGTCAACGTGAACGTGAATGTGGACACGAACGTCCATGTGGATCCTGAGGTCAGCGTCGACGTGCCGACGAACGTGACGGTCGCGTCGAAGACCGGGTCGCCGCCGCCGGATGACGGCGCCGACGCCGCGGGCTAGGTCCCGACCACCGGAAGCTCCGCCATCGGCTGGAAGCGAGACGCTCCAAGCGCGTCGAACGCCACGAACCGGGTATAGACGCTGCATGCGTCGGGTTTCTCTGCTTGCTCTCGGCCTCGCGATCCTCGGCGCCGTCGGCTGCGGCGGACCGATCACCAACGATGAGCTCGGCCGCGGCATCCAGACGCTTGGGGCCACGGCGTCCGAAGGCAGGTTGCTGGCCCTCGGCGTGGCCGAGGACCGAACCAAGGTCACGTTCGTCAGAGTCCATGCCCGCGCGCTGGCCACCGACGCCGAGCACGAGGCCGAGAAGCTCAATGACGCGGAGGCCCAGACGGGCAACGCGGCGGTCAAGGCCAAGTCGGTCAAGCTCGCGCAGGCCATCGACACGGCGCTCGGGGACCTCCAGGTCGCGCCGAGCAATCGTCGGCTGGCCAAACAGATCGCCGACAGACTCGAAAAGCTCGCAAAGCAGGCCGACACGCTGGGAAACGAGCTGTGAGCAAGATCTTCCGGATCGCTCTCGGGATCATCGCGGCGATCGGCGGCTACGTCGACATCGGCGACCTGGTGTTCAACACACAGGCCGGGGCACGCTTCGGCTACGAGTTGCTGTGGGCGATCCCGGTCGGCTTGGTGGGGATCATGGTCTTCGCCGAGATGTCAGGCCGCGTCGCGGCGGTCGCCAAGAAGGCAAATTTCGAGCTGATCAAGGACCGCTATGGCCATCGCCTCGCGCTGGCCACGCTGGTCGCGTCGCTGGTCCTCAATGTGCTCACGCTGGCCGCCGAGATCGGCGGTGTCGGCATCGTCCTGACGCTGTTCTTCGACGGGCCAGAGCAGACGTTCATGCTGATTGGCGCCCTGGTGCTGATGGCGGCGTGCTGGTTCCTGGGCTTCGACTGGCTCGAACGGATCTTCGGCTACGGCGGGCTCGCGCTCCTGGTCTTCGGGGCCGCCGCCCTGCACTTCGGCCCCGACTGGCACGCGCTCGGTGACGGCTTCGTGCCCCACGGCAAGTCCGCGTCCCTTTACTGGTACTTCGCGATCGGCCTGATGGCCGCCGCGTTCATGCCCTATGAGATCTACTTCTACTCCTCCGGCGCGCGCGAGGAGGGCTGGGGTGAGAAGGACCTGGGCGTCAACAAGGCCAACGCAATCATCGGCTACAGCCTCGGCGGCCTGCTCGCCGTATCCCTGCTCGTGACCGCCGCCGAGCAATTCCTGCCAGCGGGAGTCAACCCTTCCCAGCTCGGAACCCCCGCACTCGGCGCGCAGCTCGCCTTCGGTGAGACCGGCCTCGTGCTCGCGCTCGTCGGCATCCTCTTCGCGATCGGCGGGGCGGCAATCGACACCTGTTTCTCGGCGGCCTACAACCTCGCCCAGTACAACGGCTGGAAGTGGGGCAAGAAAGCCGGTCGCCCGCGGAGCTGGACCATCAGCTGGATGGCATGTTTCGTACTCGGTTATCTCGTCGTGTCCACCGGCTTGGACCCGGTCGAGCTGACCGAGTACGCCGTCATGACGTCGGTCATCGCCCTCCCCCTCACCTTCCTGCCGATCCTGCTCGTGGGCGGCGATGAGTCGATCATGGGCAGGCACGCCAATGGCCCGATCTCCAAAACGCTCGGCTGGGGCTACTTCGGCCTGATCTGCATCATCACGGTCGCCGCGCCACCGCTGCTGCTGATCACCAACGGCGGTAGCGGCTAGCCGTCAACCAGAAGCGCCTGCAGGGGGCCCAGCAACCGCGCCGAACGGCGGGACGTCTGGGGCAACTCCACCAGCCGATGCGTCGGTGCTTCGCCGCGCATCCGGCGCTCGAGCTGCTCGGATGCAATCGGGCGCCAGAGCTCATCGACGACGGTGCTCGGATCGCCCGAGACCTCGTCGATGTCGCGTTCGAGATGGGCAGCCCACAAGCGCAACCGTGTGTCGCGCGCGAGCGCCGGGTCGCACGTGACGACGTTGACCTCCGTGTCGTTGAAGAACGAGTGCGAGTTGAGGTTGGCCGAGCCGAGCGTCAACCAGCGGTCATCGACCACGCCGACCTTGGCGTGCACGTACACGCGCTCGCTCGTGTTGCCCGAGCGCGCCCGGATCGTGGTGGCCAGGAAGCGCCCCTCGCCGTGGTCGGCGTCAGCAAGCACTGCGAGCTGCCCACGGGTGTCGTCCTGTCCGGTGTTGGCCTTGCCCGGCAGCATGACGACGACGCGGAACTCATTCGCCGGCGGCTTGCGCAGCTTGTCGGCCAGGATGCTCACCACCTCCGGTGACCACAGGAACTGGTTCTCGAGGTAGATCAGTCGCTGCGCGGAACGCAAAGCGCGCAGGTATGCCTCGATGATCCGGAAGTCTCCACGCGGCGCAAAGTCATAGAGCTTCTCGGGAACCGTACGCACGACCTGCAACGCCACGTCACCGGCACTCGCCTGATCTGCCGACGCTTCCAGGCGCTCGCCGGTGACCGCTCGCCAGCGCTCGGCAAGATGGCCGGCGACGTCGGCGACCGCCGGCCCACGCACCAGCGAGGCGGCGTCATGCCAGCCCATTCGGCCGCGCGCCGGATGGTGAGGCGTGTCGTAGCGATCACCGCTGAGATCCGTGATGTCGATGCCGCCGACGAACGCGACCTCGTCGTCGATGACGACGAGCTTCTCGTGGTGGCAGTGCAGGGGGCGCTCGTGGGAGTCGAGAGCGACCTTCACCCGGGTTCCGCGCATGAGGTCCTCGCGCGTCTCGCGCACCGTGGCCCGGCGCGGCGCGAACACGGGAGCCGGAGCGCCGGCCCACAGCAGCACCCGGACGTCGACCGACTCAGCGACATCGCCCAGCAGTTCGCGCAGCAGCACCGGTGGCTCGTCTCGGACGAGTGCGAACCGCGGCGTGACGCACCATCCTGCAAGCAACACGCTGCGCCGCGCGCTCCGAATGGCCTGCTCCAGCGCTCGGAAGTACGCCGCGCCATCGATCAGCACGTCGAGCGTGTTGCCCGCCCGCGGCGGAGGATCGCCGACCGCCCACAGCTGTCCGTCGTCCGCCGGCATGCGTTGCGCGGCATGCCCAAGCTTCGTGAGCCGCCGGGTGTGGTGAGCGTTGGTCAGGCGTTCGACCGCCGTTCCCGCCAAGCGATCGGCGGTTCCAAGTACATCCACCGGCATCCTCAGCGACTATACGCTAGGCCAACCAAGGGCCAGTTCGGAGCCCTTCGAGCACACGACCTTCATGGCCCAATTCCGCATCGAGATCGACTCCGACCTTCCACCGGGTGCGGCATGGGATCGCATCCTGGACCTCCGCGACCACGACGTTGTCATTCCGCTGACACGGCTTCGGTCGGGAATCGTTCCGGCTCGAGAGATCAGTGACGGCCACCGCTTCGTCGCGTTCACCGGCGTCGGGCCGGTGGGGTATCTCGACCCGATGCAGGTCACGAGCATCGAGCATCCGGGGCCCGAGAACGACACCGGTCGCGCCCACATCGTCAAGCAAGGCCGAGTCGTCGGCGGTGACGTCAGCGTGACCGTCCGCGCACGACCAAGCGGATCTCGGATCATCTGGGAACAGGACTGGCGCTTGCCCTGGGCGCCGAGGTTCCTGGACGCCGTGACCGCGCAGCCCGCGCGACTCGTCTATCGCTACGTCCTCGCACGCCTGCTGGCTCGCGCCTCCTGAAGGGTCGCGTCCAGACATCTTGAGCTCAGTGACGCTCAGCTGCTTTGAGTTTGGTCCCCGCACTGTGCGAGCGAGGAACGCGACGGTGGGCGAGCAGTATCCAATGGCGTTCACTCACGACGGAGAAGACCTGAGGCGTCGTTACAGCGCCGTGGCGGTGGCCACTGCGCGCTGCTTGCCAGCGGTGACCGTGACGCTGTAGAGCGTGCCCGACGCGGCACCAGCCGACACTTTGATGGTCAGCTTCAGTTTGCCGGTCGCCCGGATCGTGCGGTGCGTCAGAGCGGCGCTGGCGGAGCAGGGTGCCTGGCGGGTAACGGTCACGGTGACCTTGCCGCGGGCTTTCCCGGTGATCGCAAGACCGCTCTTGGTCAGGCTTAGGCGCAGCGCGAGCGGTGACTTCTTGGCTTTCGGGGCGGCCGGTCCGGTCGTGCACGGCGTGGGCGCCAGGACGGTTGGCGGCCCAGGTGTGAGCGTCGGCGTGAGCAGATCTGCCGCTGGTGGATCGACTGCCGCCGGTGGCGGGGTGACGTTGGAGTAGTTGAGGCTGTTGCTGCAGCCGGAGACGTGACCGAGCTGGTCGGTCGCTGTGGCGCTGATCGCTGTCACCGCCTCGGCGGGGACCGTTGCGGTGATGCCCGCCGCACCGAAGTCCGCGTCACTGCCGGTGCCGATCGCCGGGCCGCTGCACGTTGTGCCTGCGTACAAGGTGATCGTGGTGTCAGCCGAACTGGTACCGGTGACCATCGGCGCGGTTCCGCTGTGCGGCGTGACCACTGACAGCGTCGGTGCCGGCGGCGGCGGCGTGACGTTCGAGTAGTCGAGGCTGTTGCTGCAGCTTGATGCGTTGCCGGTGACGTCGGTCGCGGTCGCACTGATCGCGGACACCGCCTCGGCCGGAACGGTGGCGGTGATACCCGCGCCTGCGAGGTCGCTGGCGGTGCCGCTACCGATCACGCTGCCGCTGCAGGTCGTTCCCGCATAGAGCGTGATCGTCGTATCAGCCCAGCTGCTGCCGGTAATGATGGGCGTAGTTCCGGCCTGTGGCGTGACGGACGCCAGCGCCGGTGCAGGTGGTCGCGCCGACACGGTGCCGATCCCTGCAGGGATCGTGGCCTGCCCATCGTCGTTGTCGCCCCAACACACGGGGGTGCCATCGGTCTTGATCGCGCACGCGTGCGAGCTGCCCTTGGTGATGGCCGTGACGGTGCCGACGTCGCCGGGGACAGAGCTGGCCCAGCAGACGGGGTTGCCGTCGGTCTTGATGGCACAGGTGTCGGAGCCGTTTGTGGTCAGCGTCGCGAGGGTGCCGATGCCGTCGGGGATCGTCGTCGAGCCGTAGCCCGAGAATCCCCAGCAGACCGGGGTGCCGTCGGTCTTGATCGCACACCCGTAGAGATAACCGGCGACAATGGCGGTCACGGTCCCGGTGCCCTCGGGGATCGAACTCTCCCCGTAGCTGTCGTCGCCCCAGCAGACCGGCGTGCCATCGGTCTTGATCACACACGTTTGGTAGTTGTGGGGGGATATGGCGGTCACGGTCCCCGTCCCGTCGGGAATCGTGGTGCGTCCGTAGCCGGATGCGCCCCAGCACAGGGGTGTGCCGTCAGTCTTGATCACGCACGTGTTGATAGAGGATGTCGTGATTGCGGTGACGGTGCCGATGCCATCAGGCGTCGCCTCCTCACCGTAGTCGGGCGGGCCCCAGCAGGCAGGGATGCCACTCGTCTTGATCACACACGTGTGGTTGGCGGCTGCGGCGATCGCGGTGACGGTCCCGATCCCGTCGGGGATCGTGGCCTGCCCGTAGTCGTTGTTGCCCCAGCAGATCGGCGTGCCGTCGGTCTTGATCGCACAGGTGTGCGCAGCGCCAGCGGCGATCCGGCTGGCGTTCGCCTCCAAGGCGTTGGCCGGGGCGGCCGCTTGCGCAGCCGCTGGCCCCAGCAGGAGCACACTGGCGGTGAGCAGCGCAAAGCGAACCAGCCACGTCATGAGTTGATGATCGGCTGACCTCAGGGGGCCACCACCGCAGTGGACGACTGTTTGAGAACGCTGCGTCGGCCGGCATTCAGGCTGTACTTGCAGAGCTTCTCGATCGGGGAGCCGCCTCGTGACGCTCGGCGCGCGTGATCACGCGCGGCGGGGATACGCAAAGCTGACGGAGTGCTGGACAGAATCGAGAGCTACTACGACACCGTTCCGCGGAGCGGGAGCGGTGTCGAAGAGTTCGGCTCGCTGCGCCTGTTCGTGAGCCATGCCCCCTGGCCGTACTACGGGCGGCCGAGTGGCGCGGAGGGCGATCGCCGCCAGGATCTCGAGCGACTACTGACCCGACAGTCGGAGCTGGGGATCCGACAGAGCCTCGAGTGGGTCGAAGAGGTCACGCCGTGGCTAGCGAGGGAGGCGGAAGCCGCCGGGCTCGAAGTCAGCCGGTGCCCCCTGATGGTGCTCGACGAGCCGTTTCCGGTGCCGGCGGTCGATGGCATCGAGGTGCGGATCGCGACACCCGACGACGCCGGCATCCCCGCGGCGCGGGCGGCGGTCGACCGGGCGTTCGGCGGGACGGGTGACAGTGATGCCGCGGTGGCTGCGTACATACGTGAGCGGATCCGCGATGGTGCCATGGCGATGGCGATCGCCGAGTCGGCCGACGGTCCGGTGGCGAGCGGCTCGGTGAACCCGCGCGGCGAGGTCGCCGAGCTGGTCGCGATCGGAACGCTGCCCGACTACCAGCGCCGGGGCATCGGCCTGGCCGTGACCGCGGCGCTCGTGGGTGAGGTGCGGCGACAGGGCGTGGAGCTCGTGTTCCTGTCCGCGGGCGGCGAGGAGGTCGCCCGGATCTATGAGCGGGCCGGGTTCCGCCGGATCGCCCACGCCTGCATCGCCGAACACAACAGCTAGCTCGGACAGCAGGCCGCGAACCTGCGACCGCCCGGGCCCGAACCGGGCAGTCACAGGTTGCAATTCCCTGCGAACAGTGGCCTCAGGACCGTTGTGCAGCGCCGACGGGGACCAAAGTCTCGGGCCTTTGGTCCCCAGGGCAAGCCCGCCGAAACCACAGAAGCCCTCCATTTGCAGGGCTTCTCTATCGGGGAGACAGGATTCGAACCTGCGACCGCCCGGCCCCCAGCCACACGAGAATTGTGTAATTCACTGTGGTTGATGGCATTCCAGTGATTCTACATGGTCCCAGGACGGCTCAGTTTCGCTCACTTTGGACCCCGTTTTGGACCCCGTCGCGCCACCGCCCAGGACCCCGCTCTGGGGCGAACTATTATCGAACGCCCCAGACGGTTGACCGTGCCGCTCTAACCCCCTAGACGGGGCGCGAGGTCGACGCCGTGCTTGGTCCCACCAAACTCATATTCGGCGGTCGAGAGATCTTCGCCCTGAACAAACGCGATGTTGCCCGCGACCTCCGCTCGAGTCCGAGTGCCCTTTGTGTCGGTCACCTCCACGCTGTCGACTCCGTCTGGAACCAACAGCGCCACCGACGTCCTATTGCCGGACTCGGAACCGCCCGCGGCGACCCAGGTTCCTGCATGCATGTCCACCTCTCCGGAAGGAGAGTTGACGATCGTCGCACGCTGCGTGGCGTCGTTGATGAGCCCCAGATAGGTGCTGTCGCCACGGACCACGACGACCGTGAAGCCGTCGCGCGACGAAACGCTCGTGAATGCGTCCTTCGGAGCACCAGCATGAGCAAGGGCGTCACGCGCCGCGACCGGAAGGTCCCCCCTTCCGGTGGTGGCGAGCTCTGAGAACGAGAGCGCCGCCGGTGGGTTGGCCGTGGCCGCAGCCTGAGAGCGACTTCCGCCCCCGAACAAAGCAATGCTGGCGGCTATCGCACCCGCCGCCAGAATCGTGCCAGTGGCGAACTGCCTAGATGAGAGAGCAGGCATGATCAGTACTGTCCATTTCCGAAGAGGTTGCCGTTGTAAGGACTATGGATTGCGTAGCCGCGAAGCAGCTCCGAGTTGTTCGGGAAGTAACTGTTGAGCACCGAGCCTACCGGCCCTATGTCCCTGTACTTGACGCTCGAGGCGTTGCTGCTGGCGTACGCGACATACCACTCGTGATAGAGCGTCCCGCTCCCAGACGCCGACGCGGCATCTCCCCCGTAATAGGTATGACGCGGGCCTCCCGGGGGCGACGGACAGAGCGTCCCGGCAATCCACCAACCGTTGCACTGCGCGACGGTGACGGCACGAACATCAGTCACTCGAAACACGGCCAGCATTGTGTAGGTAACGACGACGAGAGCCACCAGGAGCGCACCCGCCGGTATTGCGAGCCTCCGTTTCATCACAGACCTCCCTTCATCGAGACGGTTTGGGTCCGAGCGATCGCACGAGACCTCACAAACAGATCTGAGTTCCATACTCATAAGAGCCGGATCCAGAAAATCTGTGACCGGTCACCTAACCCAGCCCCGTTTCGCCGGCGACTGTCGCGGCTAGGCCAACAGGAGAATCAAGGCCATCAGGCCGAAGAACGCGACGATCCTGAGAGGACGGCGAAGAGACCGCCCACCCAAAACGCACAGAAACTCAGCGAACAGCAGCCGACCGCTCTGATCCTGGTGCTCACTGACGGCGTGACGTGCGCCATCCGCCATTGCGACCGCTGCCTCAACGAGGGGTAACGGAATCGCTCTGGAGCGTGTGCGGTTCCGAGCGGCGGTCAGTGCTCGATCGGGGTGAACCGCAGCCGATCGAGGTCTTCATCTCCGTCGAAGACCAGTAGGAACGCTCCCCCTTCCCCGAGCGGCACGTCGTTAACGCCTTGCTCAGTTCGGACCTGCAATCGCCGGACGGTGCTAGCGACTCGGCCGACTACTAGCCCGCGGTTAGGTTCACCGCGAGCGGGCCCGGAGGCGAGCAGCAGCCGACTTTGGTGCTCGTCAGGTCGTCCACATACCCCATAGTCGTCGGGCGGGAACGCGTGAAACCGTCGGTCGCGGAGTTCGCCGATCTTCCCTCTATAGAGCCGGCCCGCGATGACGCATTTCTCTCCGTTGACTTGGCTATAGACGCTTGCGGCCCAGGGCAGACCGCCCGATGGATCTCGCGCCTCGATAGCCAGAGTTCTCCGACCGTCCTCCCTAGTGTCGGAGGGTGCGTCGGTGCGTTTGGCGGTTGGCTCTCCGACGCTGATCAGGACTGCGGCGCCCGCTCCCCCTGCGATCGTGACTGACGCCACAGCGGCGAGCAGCACGGGCCTACGGAACCAGGATCGGCGGCTTCGCGGATCCTCGCTGCGTTGCTGACCAGCGCGGATGAGGTCCTCGCCGAAGGCGCGCAGGCCGGGGGACAAATTGTCTTCGTGATTGTCAGTCACCGGCGCCGTCCTGGGTCGATTCCGCCTGCAGTACTTTTGCCAGGCTGCGCAGTCCGCGTGAGACACGAGCGCGCACGACCTGTTCGGTGACCTCGAGTTTTGCGGCCACCTCCGGATACGTCAGCCCATCAACGATGCGGAGCTGAACCGCTTCCCGCTGGTCGTGCGGAAGGCTAGCCATCGCGGGGCCCACCCTTCGCGCGAGTGCGTCAATACCAGCGAGGTGCTCGATGCGTTCAATTTCGGGATCGCTGAGTGCCGCCGGCTGAACGCCAAGGCGTGCAAGGCTGGCCTGCTCGACCCTTCCTGCTCGCCAGTACCGCGAAATCTGCGTACGGACAAGGGCATACATCCAGCCAACTTCCTCCTCGGGTGTCTTTGCCCGACATTGGCCGCACTTCTCAAGTGCCACCGCAAAAGCCTCGGACATCAGCTCCAGAGCAACTTCCACGTCCGGCACTTGCCGGGCGATGAAGATCAGGACTGATTGGGCGTGCTCCTCATAGAACGCCGCGAACGCCTGCGGGTCTTCGGCTGCCTTCCGAAGGATCAGCTTCGAGTCGCCCGTTCTGAGGCGGAATCGGGAGCGCAGCGGCACGGCAGAAGAGAACTGACCGGTCAACGACGGTCACAAATTTTCGGGCTGTGGCTCTTAGTAAGCATGAGATTCATTCTGCCTGCGGTCGTGGTGGCCGTCCTCGTACTTCCGGCGAGCGCCCAAGCCTGGGTGTACACCAACATCACCGACTTCAACCTCACCCAGACGGCGGTCACATTTAACAACTACTCGATCAGCACGGTCGGCGACGGCAGTGCCTCTTACCGGTGGGACGACGTTCCCTCCAAGGACACCGTGATCTCTGGGAACAGCTGTATCGATGGCTCGGTGTTCAGTACGCCGCGCAGCATTCCTGCCGGCGACACGAGCTACTACGGCCTATTCGGTGGGAAGTCGGCGGGTACGTGCTTCCTGCTTCGAGGCCGTGTCGCCACAGGGCAGGGGTCGATGACCAATTATGACGGGATTCTGCGCCGATGATCTCTAACGGCAAACTCGTCCGGCGCTTCGCCGTGACTCTCGGAGCGTCGGCTCTATGCGCATCCGCCGCGTGGGGCGCGACCACTCAGGCCGGTTCTCCGGCACAGACATCTGGTGAGCCCGACATCGACTTTCGCGCTCCAGCTATCAGCTGGTCCGGCACGGAACTTGCCGAGCGAGCGTCCTTGTTCTCCGGCTCGGTGCCGCTGCCTGCCGGCGGGAACTTCCATGGTGTCCGGTGGGACGAACTTGAGACTGCTACCGACACCGATATCCGATTCCTTCTGCAGTACAACGCCGCCTGTCAGTGGCTGCGGGCAGCGGTAGATCGACGCGACTCGGACACGCAAGACGCGCTCTGGAACGAGCTTCCACACTGGCCAGCAATGCGACTTAACGACATTGGTTCGCAGTTCACGGCAGCACGAGCTTCGGCGCTTCAGGGCGGTGACTCGCCGTTACTGAATCGCTGCGTCGAATCGCATTTGCGCGAGGTCGAGTTCGCAACCGCTTCGGGCCAGAACCCGAGTACCTAGAGCTACGGGAACCGCATCAATCCACTGGCCTTTCGTTGCGTGTACCGCGCTCGTCGGGGCCGCCGCACATTCACGACCCAGGAGACATTGCAATGGCACCGAACGGACCAATCCTCCCAAGAAAAGACACCGCGCTCGCTCGTGCCGCGAACAGCATCGAATCGCTGGCATTCCAAATCGGAGTGATCGTGTCGATTCAACGCAACCGAATCGGGCTAAAGCAACGAGACCTGGCAGATGAGGTTGGCTGCAGCCAAATCGATATCTCCAACATCGAGAACGGTCGGTCAACCAACATCTCCGACAAGGTGTTTGACGCTCTGTTCGATCACCTGGAGCTAATCCCGCGAGGACAGGCCCATGCGAACTTCCTCAAGTGGTGGCGAGACAACCCGCCGTCGTAATGATTCGAACTTGGCCAGTTTTCCTGGCTGCATCCAAGCCACCGGACCCCGATTGGTGGGTTGACCATTCAACGCTTCTGATCAGTCTCACCAGCGTTGTCGTCAGCGGTCTCCTCGGTCCGACTGTAATCGCGCTCTGGACAGCCAAACGTGAACGAGACCGCGACGCGCGCGATGCTGTGGTCTCGCGGCGCGACGACCTTCGAGAACTGCTCGACGAGACCGCTCGCACGCTCGCTGTCGCCGCAACTCACCTCCGTCGCGTAGTCGCCGCCCAGCAGGACGGTGCTCCACCCCCTGACGACCAGGTCGAGTTCCTGAGCAAGCTCGCCCCGTTCCGGTTGCGTCTGCAGCTGCGGCTACCCGACGACCACCCGATTCTGACGGCTTACGAAGCAGTCGTTACCGCGCTCACGGAGCTTGAAAACTCCACGAAATCGAAACTCGTGTGGGCCGCCGCTCTAGACGACTTTGAGAGCAAGCGAAAGGCGTATCTGCAAGCTGGGCGAGCTGCTGTGCAAGCCCCGATCCGTGAAGAGCTGGAGATCTAAGTGCCTGACTGGACGACCCTCGACATCAGCAGCACCGCGGTGCACTACGTCGAAACCCTTAAGGACACCGACGCGCCACAACTACTCCTCACAACCGAGACCATCGACCTCGACTCCGAGCTCACCCAGTACTTCCGAGGCAAGATCGCCGGCCGCCTCAACACCAAAGGCTTAGAGGTGATCGAGGACCCGAGCCAACCGGACATCGTTCCACAGGCGCTGCTCGCATCTCTTGCCGAACCGAAGCACCTGCTCGCCGACTCGCGGACCATCGCTCAACAGCTCTTCGACGTTCAAGGAAAAACGAACTCCTCGGGACTCCTGGCCGTAGTTGCTGGGACGATCGGGAAAAAACGGGAGCCGTGCGTTGCGCTGATGAAGCTCGAGCGGCAGCGCGGTGTCTCGTTTCAGATCGATGAAGTGACGGGAACGGTCGACTTGGAGCTTCTGCGGAATCTAACGCTCACTGACAAGACGAAGGTCTACAAGACCGCACTCTTCTTATCTCGAAACGGGTCCCTGACCGGCTACGTCGCGGACGATCAGAGAACGAGCGCTCGTGGCGCTTCGGTGGCCGGGTTCTTCCTCGGCGACTTCCTGGGCTGCCAGCCGAAGGAGCTGGCCGCTGAGGTGACGTACAAGTTCGTCAAAGCTGCGAACCGGGCGATCAACACACTTGTGGAGAGTCCTGAGACCAAGGGACGGTATCTGGTTGCACTGTTGTCAACGATGCAGGACAACAGCACTGACCTCCGCCCCGCAACCTTCATCGCCAAGCATCTCGAAGCACAGCATCAGAAGCTGTTCTATGACGTCATTGCGGAAGCGGGTATTGACCCGAAAGTTCCGTTTCACAAGGACGTTTCCCTCGTTAAGGTTGACCAGTTCAAGATGTCTTTTGAATCCGGGATGGTGCTCGTCGGACCCGCCAAGACGCTGGACACCAACGTGCGTATCCCTAAAGACGATGATGGCCCAGTCGTGCTCGACGACGACATCACCAGCCTTGTATCCGGACGCTGACGTTCCTGCGTTCGCTTGGCTGGTCCGGTCGGCCAAGACGACGTGCACGCGTCCGCTAGCGAGCTGAAGCTGTGACCCCTCCGGCAACGGTCTCGCGACCCGCGAGCCTTAATGAGGTGGCCGAAACTGTATCCACTGACTCGACGGCCAGCGGGCGCGCGACCTGTCAAAGCCGTGCCGCGACTGTGCCGGTATAACGCGCGGAAACGGTCCAGCTCAAGGACCCTCTGGTCGGTCGGCGGCCAATACGTGGCCACCGACCGACCAGGGCTATTCGAACGTGATGTCCACGCTTGCGCCTTGCGGGGGCACTTCGACCGAGTAGAGACGGTCGGTTACGGCGGCCGTCGTTACGACCTTCCCAGCCACCTTCACCGTTACTAGCTGAGCGCCAGCTGGCGCGATTCCGTACCGACGACCCGATTCGCTGGACACCTGCACCCGCTGCACCGCGGCGCCCGGTTTGAAGTCGGGATACTTGTCCGGCGGGTATTCCTCGGCTCCGGTTCGACCCGCGGCCACGTCCTCTGCTCTCGTTCCGCAGAACACGATGTTGTTGTCTGCAGCCACGCAGACACCGCCTTCGCTCGTGTCGGCGACTGTCCAGTACCCGGACCCAGCAGGGGCCTTGGTAGTCCGTGCGGTGCTCGGTAGCACGCGCACGCCGTGATCCTGCAACCGGGCCAAGCGCGCGAGTCCTGTCTCCGACGCGTTGGCAGGGTCGGGTAGCCCACCGATCTCAACTTGCGCGGATCGACCCTGACTCGCAGTCCCGCGGTCGGCCGGCGTCTGGGCAGACGCAACGGCTACGACGGCTGCCGCCGACGCAATCGCGACCAACCCGAATGTGATTCCTCTTGCGTTCATTGCTCTCTCCTTACCATGCCATCCGGGCGCGACCAACTGGAGTCCCACCAGTCGTCGTACCTCTTGATGTCGCTGTCCGGTAAGTGCACCCGCACAGCGACTTTACAGCCAGGTCGCTGCTGCAAACCACAGCCGTATCGGTTGTCGCGGCGCAAACGGTTTGGCCGTTGACGGTCCGCGCGGTCGATTCGTACAGCGGTGCCGTGAATGGCGCCGTTGCGCTGTAACACACCGACAGCGAGCACTGCGGCCACGCTTCGTTGTTGCTCGCACTGCCGAAGTAGTAGTACTCGCTGGCGCTTGCTGACGACACACCGACAGCCCACATCCCGATCACAGCTACCGAAGCAGCGCAGGCACGACGGGCGACGGATCGACGACAACTCACGACGCGTCCCTGTCAGACCAGATCCGATTCTCTCGCATGTCCCAACCTCTCATTTGAGTGCATTACTACCCATAAGAGCCGCGACTCGCGATTTTGTGACCGCGAAGAGCTCGGCAGGTTCGCCGTTGCCGACGATAGAACGGGAACTGGCCCGACGACCGTCTCGGACCTTTTGATTCTCCCGGCCCCCAACAGTGCGCCATCCTGCCTGCTGAACGCCGTCGGCACAGACCAGCACGCGCGGAACACCTAGTTCGGCGCAGCCCACGACCCGACAGACCTCGAAGCCGAACACAACATCCTCCGGTACCGCCCCACCCCCGTCACCATTCGACACGAAGGCACCCGCACCGCCGAACTTCTCCGCATCACCGCCGCCGGCATCCGCACAGGCGCCCCGTGACCATCACAGCCCCCGAAGTCCCGGCAGCAATCAGGCGCTACCTCTAAGACGCAGGCATCGCCGCCCACCAAGAAGACCAAACCGCTTGGACGACACGCGTCAACGAACTCGCCCAGACCGGCGGCCGCTTACGCCTCATCGACGGACACCAACCCACCGCCTCACCAAACGTCGCGATCTACGCAGAACTCCTACCGTTCCTGCGCGAACAAGCCGTCTCGATCTGCGCCCACCGCTTCGGGATGCCACCGCCACATCGTTCGGTGTGATTTATCGGGAGACAAGATTCGAACCTGCGACCACCCGGCCCCCGGCCGTCGCGGTCGCAGGTTCAGAAGTGCCGGAAACAAAGGGAATTGCGCGATGACCACGACCCCGGGGTCCATCACGACTGCCGTAGCGGCACTCCGCCACGAGACGACAGAAGCCCCGCATTTGCGGGGCTTCTCTATCGGGGAGACAGGATTTGAACCTGCGACCGCCCGGCCCCCAGCCACACAGACTTAGTGCATTTCCGTGTGTTTGAAAGCATTTCAGCGATTCTACAGGGTCCCAGGACGGCTCAGTTTCGCTCAGTTTGGACCCCGTTTTGGACCCCATCTCGACGGACGGCCGCGAACCGTCCGCGATCAGACCCGTGGGACCTCGACGCGATCGCTCTCGCCGATCTCCCTGACCACACGAGCCGGCACACCCGCAGCGACCACACCCGCCGGAAGGTCCTTCGTGACCACGGCGCCTGCACCAACAACCGTGTCATCGCCAATCGTCACGCCCGGGCAAACAATGGCCCCGCCACCAAGCCAAACGTTGTCGCCAAGAGTGATCGGCTTCGCGTACTCCCAACCCGCTCGCCGCGGAACCGGATCGACAACATGCGTCGCAGTCAGCAACTGCACCCGAGGCGCGAGCCAACAGGTCGACCCGATGGTGATCTCCGCGCCGTCGAGCATCACCGCATCAGCATTGACGAACGAGCCATCACCGATCGCGACCCGGCCGTACTCGCAGAAAAAGCGAGGCCGCACCACCACCCCATCACCCACCTCACGAAGCAACTCGCGCAGCAGTTCATCGCGGCGGGAGTCGTTCCGCCACGACAACCCGTTGTACTCCTCAAGCTGGTCCTGAACACGCGCATAAAGCGCGTCGATCTCAGGGTCGTCGGCGATGTGCAGCTCGCCGCGAAACATCCGGTCGAACATCTCCCCCATGGGTCACTACGCCTTCGATCGAGCCCGTGCGGTCGCTTCTGCATCGAGTTCGGCATTTGCCACGGCCACCCCGTACAGCTCAAGCGCAGCGCCCTCGGTGATGCGGCCTTCGACGACGTCGTTCATGACGGCCTCGACATCACGCGCAAACGGATCGCCGTAGCCACCGCCACCAGCAGCCACCGACACAATCCGCTCGCCGACCTGGAGCTCCAGGCTCGCGACCGCTGGCACCTCGACCTCAACACCGCTTTCAACGTTCTCGATCCACGCTCTCGACCGTGCTCCGCTGGCCCCACCGCGCACACCCTTCGGAGGGTTCTGCTGTGCCTCCATCGCGTACGTGAACGTGACCGGGCCGAACCGGGGCTCCAAGACAACACGGGTTGCCTGGCCCCCGCGCTGCTTGCCCGCACCACCAGAGTCCGCAATCAGGCTCCGCTCAGAGATCAAGATCGGATAGCGCTGCTCATCGACCTCGACACTGTCGTGGTACAGCAGCGCACCGGCAACCGGCCGCTGATAGGTCGGCCAACCGTCAACAAACGGCGTCGCCGGCCCACCGGTACCGCCAACGATGATCTGGTTAACGAACCGCCGATCGTTGCGCTGATCGGTGCCCGAGATCACGGACTTGCCCGGTGCCTGTCCAACAGAACCCTCGGCCTGCCCGAACTCGTCACCGACCTGCGCGAACGCGGCCTGCACCAGACCGACGACGCGGTCAGCGAGGTTCGTAGTCGCAGACGAGCACGAGTGCGGGAACGCGGGGATCCCAACGACACAGCCCTCGCGAAGCAGCACCTCGAACCTGCGGAACGTGCCCGCGTTCGTCGGCACGTTGTCCGGCAGGGCGCCGAACGCTCCCGCCAGTGCTGCAGCCGTCGAGGTCGCCTTCGTGAGGTTCAGACCATTCGCCTGGTTGTCCGGGTTGTCACGTAGATCGATCACGATCCGGCCCTCGTCCGGAGCAACGGTCACCGACGCACCAAGGGTCAGGCCCTCCTCACCGGTGCCCGGGAACGGGTCATGCGTTGTGGTTCCGGTGATCGTGCACGCCGGCAGCTCAGAGATCACGCTCCCGACAAGGCGCTCTGAGTACTCAAACCAGTCTGTGACGAACTGATTGACCGTGTCGATGCCGTGCTTCTTCACGAGATCCTGGACGCGGCGCTCGGCAATCCGTGCCGCGCCGACGGTTGCGAGAAAGTCGCCGTACCACTGGTCCGGCACCCTGATCCGGGCGCGGCACATCCGCACGATGTCGTCGACGTCCTCGTAGTTCCGCTGCACGCGGACGCACGGGAAGATCAGAGCGCCCTCCTCGTACACGTCGCGAGCGGTCGGCGAGAACGTTGTCGGGATCGCGTTGCCGCAATCGGCCTGATGGGCCTTCGCGACTCCGGTGAAGACATGCTGGCCGTCGACGAAGATCGGGACGAGAATGGCGTGGTCTGCAGCGTGTGAGTTGCCGCGGTACGGGTCGTTGTGCAGAAACGCGTCACCGGGCTCAAGTACCGGGTGCAGTTCCCGCATCGCTTCCCCCAACGGCTCGGATCCGAAGACGTGAACCGGGCAGCCCTCAGCGCTCGCAAGCAGCTCGTTGTCGGCGGTCAGGATCGAGCACGAGAAGTCACGGGCGGTGTTGATCACCGACGAGCGAGCAGACCGCAGGAGGCCGTTCGTCATCTCGCGAACGATGCCGTCGAACGCGTTCGCGAGAACCGAGAGCAGTACCGGGTCAGACGTCGGGGTCATGCGGTCACCGTTCCTCGCTCGAGATGAAAGTTCCGTTGGCCGTCCAGCCGTGCGGACCAGCCCGGTGGAACCACCAGCGTTGTGGTCGGCGAGTCGACGATCGCCGGGCCGGCGATCACCTGCTCGGCGTGCAGACTGCTCGCCACATACCGGGGAGTGATCGCGCTTTGCGCTCCGAACACCGCGGCACACGTCGAAACTTCGTGATCGTCGACCGTGGTGGTCACCGCAGCGAGCTTCTCACCGTCCCGAACGATCTCGGCACGGATACCCCACGACAGCACCTCGACGCGTGACCCAGGATCCTCGGTGCCATTGCGGTGCAGATGCTCCTGGTGGAACGCATCCTCGATGGCTCGCGCACCGGCCTCAGAATCCTCCGGCCGCTCAGCGAGGTGGACGCGCAGATCCCAAGCCTGCGCCGGATACCGCGCGTCAGCGAAGTACGTGCGTTTGACGACCGCGCCCGGTGTGGCGAACCGCTGCTCAAACGCGTCCGCCTGGGCATCCAGGTCATCAAGGACCTTGGCGAGCGCTTCGGCGTCGAGGTTGCTCGTGTCGACGAAGTGCGGGGCCGTGAACTCGGTCGCGATCGGCGCCTCATGCGCACCGTATGCGGCGAGAACCCCGGCGGCGGCCGGGATCACGGCCTGCCGCGCGTCGAGGAGGTCTGCCAGCGCGGCGGCAACCATCGCACCGGCGCCCCCACCGGACACGAGCAGCGCGCCGCGCGGGTCAACGCCATGCTCAAGCGTCACCTGCCGAATCGCTGACGCCATGTGGTTGGCAGACACGTCGACGATCGCCTGCGCCGCCTCGATCGCCGTGAACCCGAGGTGCGCAGCAACATGCGTCTCGATCGCCTTCGTCGCGGCATCGCGATCCAGATCGAACCCGGCACCAAAGCTCTCCGGCAAGTATCCGAGAACGACGCACGCGTCGGTCACCGTTGGAAGCTCGCCGCCACGCCCGTAGGCGGCGGGCCCCGGGTCGCTGCGAGCGCTCTGCGGCCCGACGCGCAACAAACCACCGGAGTCCATCCAGGCGATGCTTCCGCCGCCCGCACCAATGCTCTGAATCGCGACCGACGACAACCCGGTCAGGTGCCCAACAAATGGCTCTCCCAGCCACGCCTCACGCGTATGACGGACACGGCCTTGCTCAACGAGCGACACGTCGAACGTTGTTCCGCCCATGTCGCACACCACGACCACGTCAGCATCCGGCGCCGACGCCGCGCCGGCCAGTGGCGCCATCGACGGCCCGGAGTTGATCGTCAGCACCGGGCGCGCTACGACATCGTCCACGTCAAGAACGGCACCCTCAGACGTGACGACCATCAGGTCACCTTGAAAATCTGCGGCCTGAAGGTCAGTGCGAAGGTCACCGAGATGCGCGGCCATCAGCCGCTTCAACGACGCGTCGATCGACGCTGCAGACGCCCGCCGGTACTCACGCAGCGACGGGTTGGCGTGAACCGACAGCGTGTACTCCACACCGGGCAGCAGCTCCTCGATCAACTCGCCGATCCGGCGCTCGTGCCGATCGTTCGCGATCGACCACAGCAACATCACCGCAACAGCCTCAACGCCGTGATCGACAAGCGACGAAATGACGCCGCGGGCATGGTCCTCATCAAGCTCGGTCAGCACCTCGCCATCAGAAGAGATCCGCTCCCGCAGCTCGAACGTCAGCCTCCGTGGAATGTACGGCGGCGGATACGGGGCACGCGAGTCGAACACGTTGCGCCGGCCGCCCTCCCGCAACGTCAACGTGTCAGCAAACCCCTCAGTCACCAGCAACGCGGTACGAGCAGTGCGCCCAGTCAACACGGCGTTCGTCGCGTGCGTGGTGCCGTACACGATCACGTCCGCGGCCTCCAGCACGGCGTCGCCCGTCAAGCCCATCGTCTCCGCCGCGCGATCAACCGACGCTTTGAACCCATCGAACACGCGCCCGTACGTCGTCAGCGCCTTACCGACACCGAGCGTCCCACCGTCGCTGCTGATCACAACGTCGGTGAACGTGCCTCCGGTATCGACAGCGATACGAAAACGAGCGCCGCGCGCCTGGGCCTCAACGCTCATTGCCTCACGAACCCTGAGCCACTTCCATGACCGCGTCAACCAACCGGTCGGTGACGTCAGCAACGACATCCGAATCCATCGGCGTCGACAACGAAGCACAGTTCGCCTGCGTCAACAGAAGACCACGGTTGTACGCCGCCCACCACAACCGCTTACGCAGCTCCGTGTCCATCAATGTCTGCCCATTTGGAAAAGGACGGAACAGCGACCCGCGGCCCCGCACCTCCCAACCAACCTCACTCACCCGAGCATGTGCCGCAGTGCGGGCAGCATCACCGAGCGCGTTCAGGCGCGTGATCTCATCCGCTGTCAACAGCTCCATCGAAACGGCGCCGGCCGCCATGCTCACGGGGTTGCCGGAGAACGTGCCGCCGTGCTCCAGGAAGTTCGGGGTCGTGACCGACAACACCCGCATCACTTCCTCGCTGCCGATGACCGCACCAATCGGGAAGCCGCCGCCGACGATCTTTCCGACCGTCACGAGATCCGGCGTAACGCCGTACTCGCCGCTCAGGCCGTCAGGACCGAGACGGAGGCTGATCACCTCATCGACGATGAACACAATCCCGTGCTCGGCCGTCAGCTCACGGGCAAGCCCAACGAACTCGCTCGTCAACGACAACAGACCCGCCCGGTTCGGCAACAGATCGAACAGCACCGCGGCATACCGGTCCGGGTCCTCCTCCACCGCAGCCCGCAGCGCTTCGAGGTCATTGATCGGAACGACCGTCACGTCATCCACGACCGCTTTCGGAACCCCACGCGTGTACCGCGCGCCACCAGCGCACAGCGCCACATCAGACGTGCCGTGATACCCGTCCTGCATCACGATCACCGAGTCACGTCCGGTGTGCGCCCGCGCGACCCGCAACGCCGTCATCACCGCCTCAGTACCCGAGTTCGTGTACCTGACCTGATCGAGCAGCGGAAACTTCTTCAACAACAACTCAGCGTGATCGAGCTCATGCGCATTCGGGAGCCCGAAGCTCGCACCATCGCGAAGCGTCTTCTCAGCCGCCTCAACGATCTGCGGATGCGCGTGACCATGCACAGCAACCGTGAAGTTGTTGTTCGCATCAATGACCTCCCGGCCACTGTCATCCCACAGCCGGTATCCCGCGCCACGCACCACGAACGGCGTATCGGGACCGACCGACAACGTTGAGCGGCCCACGCCGCCCGGCAGCAACGGGTAACCCCGAGGCCCCGTGCGAGCACTCGCGACACCAGTAGATGTTTGGGATCCCGCGATGCTGTTCATGTGGCACTACCTCGTTCGTTGCTCGTTGAAGGTGCTGCAGGCGGTTGCGGTCAGGCAACCGTGTTGTGGAGAACACCAAGGCGGTCGATCTCGACCTCCACGACGTCACCAGGAGACAGAAAACTCGGAGGGTCACGGCGTGAGCCGATGCCATCCGGAGTGCCGGTCGTGATCACGTCACCCGGCGACAACTCAAGGAACTTCGAGATGTACGCCACGATCGTCGCGACCGGAAAGATCATCATGCTCGTGTGCGACCGCTGAACCTCCACCCCGTTCACACGCGTACACAGGTTCAGGTTCTGCAGGTCCCCGACCTCATCCAACGTCACAAGAGCAGGCCCACATGGCGACGACTTGTCCACCGCCTTGCCCGGCAGCCACTGCGTCGCGTTGAACTGCAGATCACGGGCCGTGATGTCGTTCATGACCATCGCGCCGGCGATCCGGTCAACCGCCTCACCAGCAGTCACGTTCCGGCACGGCTGGCCAATCACCACCGCCAGCTCCCCTTCGTAATCGAGCTTCGGGCTGACATCAGAGATCGCGAGATCATCGGCCGCACCGACGAGACTTGACGCAAACTTGTTGAAGACGTCCGGGTTCTTTGGCAGCTCGCGGCCCGTCTCCGCCGCGTGATCGCGGTAGTTGATGCCGATGCACAGCACCTTCGCCGGATCGGTCACCGGCGGGCCGAGACGTGCTTCGGAAAGCCATCCGCGGCACGCGCCACCAGCATCGGTCGCGGCCTCCAGCGTCCGCGCCAATCCCGGAAGGTCGCTGCCATGGTCCTCGAGCAGCTGCCGAACCGAGGTCGACTCGATGCCAAGCAGCGCCGCGACGTCGAACACGCGCGCGTCCGAAACGAACCCCGGACGCAGAGCGCCGCTGTGTGTCCGGTAGGTAACGAGCTTCACGACAGGCCTTCGACTTGGTCATCACACATTGGAGACCATCGTGCCGCGCAAACCGGGTCGGTCACTGTGCCAGTGCGGGACACCGTTCTGGGACACCGTGAGACACCCCTAAGCGAACCGCACCGGCTCGCCGGCAGCGATCGGCGGCAACGCCTCCGGCCGCTCGCACACGCTCTTCATCTGCACGTGCTCGCGGCGCTCAGACGCCTCATCGAACGCAAGCATGATCTCCAGCGAGTGGTAGGCAAAATCGCTGTTCGCCCGGAACGTGCCACCGTTGCGCAGCGCGTACGCCATGTCGGCAACGCCCACACCACGGCGCGTGTCGTTGCTGTGCGTCATGCCAACCTCGCGCCACTGCCCGCCGCCCGGCTCAGTCGGCACATACCCAAGGTCCGACGGCTCGCCGCGCCGAATGCGGGGCGCTCCACCGAACTCGTCCGGTGAGAACGGAACGTTCAGCGACCCCTCGGTGCCGTACACCTCAACGAACGGCAACGTCGACGCCCACATCTCCCAGCTCGTGATCACCGTGGCAACGGGCCCGGACGCAAACTCGATGTTGCCGGTCGAGTGCGTGTTGACGCGCACCTGAATGTCGTCAACACCGGGCGTGCCGCCTGGCCGCGGACGGCTCTCAGACACCCGCTTCGCGAGCGCGTCGACGCGCGTCGCCGGCCCGAACCAGTCGACGAGCACGGTGATGATGTACGGGCCAATGTCGAGCATCGGGCCGCCACCGGGGTTGTAGAACGGCTCGATGTTCGGATGCCAGTACTCGTAGCCGCGGCAGGTGAAGAACGCTGTTGCAGCGACCGGGTCGCCGATCCAACCGTCGTCAATCAGTTTCCGGGCGGTCTGAAACGACCCGGACAAGAACGTTGCCGGTGCACAGCCGACAAGGACACCGGCCTCTTTCGCTGCCGCCACGATGCGGTCCGCGTCTTCCATCGAGGTTGCGAACGGCTTCTCCGTGTACACGTGCTTGCCCTGAGCGATCGCCTGCAACGTGACCTCGGTGTGCACGGTCGGCGGCGTCAGGTTGATGACGATCTCCACGTCCGGATCGGCGAGCAGCTCATCAGGGCTGAGCGCACGCGGAATGTTGTGCGCCTCGGCCTGCCGTCCGGCAAGCTCGGCATTGAGGTCCGCGCAAGCGATGACCTCGATCTCGCCAAACGTGGCGCAGCTTTCGAAGTACTCGCCGCTGACATGCCCACACCCGATAACACCGATGCGAACCGAGTCGGAGCTGGGCGCACTGCTGGAAGGTTGATCGGCCATCAGCCGACGGTACCCGCGATCAGGCCCCGAAAAGTGTCCCAACGTGAAACACGCCAGGCCACATATCGCCGGGGCGTCTGCGGGCTACGTGAAGCGGACCGGTTCGCCGGCCGCCACTGCCGGCAACGCCGGGGGCCGCTCACACGTGCTCGAAAGGGTGATGTGCGAATCGGTCTCCGAGGACGCGTCGAACGCCAGCATGATCTCGAGCGTGTGGTACGCCACCTCGTGGTTCGCGCGGAACGGTGTGCCGTTCCTGATCGCGCTTGCCATGTCCGCGATCGCCACAGCACGATGCGCGTCGGTGTTGTGCGTCACCGGCGCCTGCCGCCACGTACCGCCGCCCGGAACCGTTGGGATGTACGCAAGATCACTCGCTTCACCGCGACGAACCTGCGGCTGACCGCCCCACACGTCGTCGTACGGCACGCTGACGCTGCCCTGGGTGCCGTAGATCTCGATGAACGGCAGCTTCGACGCCCACATCTCCCAACTCGTGAACATCGTCACCACAGCGCCAGAGACAAACTCGATCGTGCCCGCAGCATGCGTCGCGACCTCGACAGGAATGTCATCGACTCCCGGGGTGCCGCCCGGCCGAGGGCGGGTCTCATCAAACCGCCGCGTAACAGCAGCAACCCGGCGTGCGGGCCCGAACACGTTGATCAGAGACGAGATCAGGTAGCAGCCGATGTCGATCATCGGACCGGCACCCTTGGCATAGAACGGATCGATGTGCGGATGCCAATGCTCGCCGCCTCGGAAGCTGAAGAACGCTGTCGCGGCCCGCGGCTCACCGATCCAGCCGTCGTCAACAACCTTGCGCAACGTCTGCAACGGGCCACCAAGGAACGTCGACGGCGCACAACCAACCAGAACACCTGCGTCCTCTGCGGCGGCGAGGATCGAGTCCGCCTCCTCAAGCGATGTGGCAAGCGGCTTCTCGGAGAACACGTGCTTGCCGGCGGCGATCGCCGCCAGCGAGACGGGTGCGTGCACGTTCGGTGGCGTCAAGTTGACGACGAGTTCAATCTCGGGATCCGCGAGCAGCTCATCAGGATGAAGCGCCTTCGGGATCCCGAACGCTGCCGCCTGCTTCGCCGCCAGGTCACGGTCGAGGTCTGCGCACGCGGCGAGTTCGATCTCGCTGTGCATCGGGAAGCTCTGGAAGTACTCGCCGCTGACATGGCCGCAGCCGATGACGCCGACCTTGACCGGAGTGGTGCTCATGTGGCGAACGCTATGGGGCAACGCACACTCGTGCTTGTGCCAGGCTGGGACGCCCGCCGTCCGCGCGGCTAGATGACGATGCCGCGGCGCCGGTAGGAGTCCAGGCGGCGATAGATCGTCGAACGACCGATCTGCAGGATCTCCGCAGCACGAGTCCGGTTCCCGCCCGATTCCTCGAGGGCAGCACGCAGCTCGTGCAGCTCCACCTCCTCAAGCCGAGACAGTGAGCCCGGTGCCATCGTGCCGCCACGGAAGCTCTGCGGCAGATCATCGACGCTGACCTCAGCCCCGCGAGCAACCATCGCCGCCTGCTCGACAACGTCCCGCAGGTGCTGCACGTTCCCTGACCAGTCGGCCTGCGCAAGCACGTACAACAGGCGTGCCGACGGACGCTTATCGGTGATGTCACCGATGAAGCGCATCGCGAGCGCCGGGATGTCCTCGCGGCGAGCACGGAGCGGCGGCACCACGATCTCGACGGTGTGAAGGGCCGCAGTCAGCGCGACAGCCTGCTCAGTCGGGCGACGCATCGTCAGCAGGACGCGCGGCTGGTCGTACTGGCGAACGAGTTCTGAGAGCCGGGCGCTTGCCGCAGCACTCAGTGCGTCTGCCTCGCACAGCACCACGGCATTGCCGTGCTCAAGCTGCTCGCGTACCGCTGAGACAAAGGCCGGAACGTTCTCCTGCATGCGGGCACAGTCGAGCCTCTCAACGTGTGATGCCCAAGCACTCGCAATACGCAGCGCGATCGCTTGCTTGCCCGAGCCACGATCGCCAAGGATGTGCACCGGCTTGCGGCGCGCCATCGCACTCGCCGCCACGTCCACAGCTTTCCGGAATGCCTGGTTCTCACCGATCAGGTCATCAAACGGATCGGACTCCTGCCCGACCGGGCGGGCAGCAACGATCGCCGGTGCCGCACCAGCGCGGTTCTCCGAACGACGGCCGGACAACGGCTTGACGAGCACGATCGCGCCGAGCGAATCCTCCCCGTCGCGTGCCATCGAGATGTTGAGGCGGACCGCTCGATCACCACTCAACGTCACATCGTGCGAAACGGGACGGCAGCTACGAAGCGCATCCTGCGCGTAGCTGAAGATCACAACGAAGTCGTCCTCACGCAGCAGCTCACGCGCAGGGTCGGACACCATCGTGTGCTTCCCGTCAGTCGCGATCAGCGCACCGTTACAGCAGCGTCGCGTCGCGCGCAGATACTCGGCAAACAGCAGCTGCTCGCGCGTTGCCGACCGCGCAGCCAACTCGCGGGTGATCTTCGCGGCCGCACCCTGAACGATCAGCGCGACCGATCGAGGATCGGACGCAAGCATGACCGACTCGGGAAGCGTCAACGTCAGACACGCACGCACACTGTCGCGGAACGGGTCGCGAATCAGCGCAGAGAAGCACGAGTCGGAGAGCATGTCGTCGCGGTAGTGCTCACGCGAGAACACCCAACCGCCATGCCCGTTTTCCAACGCTGAACCGTCGCCGTTCGTGCCGCACGCACTCTCGAGCAACACCAGGCCGTGCGGAAACAGCTCCATGGCCGTCGGCGTCAAATCGCCGACCAGAGCACCCCCCGGCGACATCATCGTCACCTGACCGCCGGCGTCCTGCGCCATCGATTCGAGCTCACGAACAAACGGCTCCGCGCACGCCACCGTCTGCGCATCGATGTGCGCGTCCGGATCGATCTCGAACGCAGCAAGCGGATCGACACCCATGCCGGCGCTGCGCTGCCAAGACCGCACGATCTCCGGCCGGATGCCGCCAAGACTTGTGGTCGGATCCGCCAGAAACCTCTCCCGGACCTCACTGATCGCATCCAAGCCAGCGGGCGTGGTTACGTCGTGCAACGGCTCAGACACCGATGGCACAACGACTGACGCATCGACACGGGACGGCAGCATGCTGTGACCATACGCACAAACCGGCACATCCCCAATAGGTCGAGTCCACAAACCCATACGTTTCGCTTGTGGTTTAAGCCAACCGGAACTGGTAGCGTCGTCCACCCACCCGCCCGACACCCACAACCCAGGCGAGACCGTGACCACAGAAGAGCAACCTCCAAGCCCGCAGGGCGGCGCGCTCACCGTTCGCGAACTCACCGCGATGCAACATTTCGGCATCGAAGTCGTCGCCGGCAAGAGCGGCCTCGGACGCCGCATCGAGTGGACCCACGTCTCCGAGCTTCCAGACCCCGGTCCCTGGCTTGAGGGCGGCGAACTGCTCATCGTCAACGGCTTCGGCATCCCAGCCGACGCCGCCGGCCAAACGACGTACATCAACCGACTTGCAGAGCACCACGTCGTCGCGCTCGCACTGGGCATCCGTTCACCCCCGCTCCAACAGGAGATGCTCGACGCCGCCGACGCCGCCGGCCTCCCGCTCCTCACCCTGCCGAAAGAGACGCCGTTCGTCGCGATCTCACACGTCGTCGCAAACGCAAACCAACACGTCGCGCAGCGGCGGCTCGTCAGGCACCTCCAGATCCTCGACACCCTCAGACTGCGCGACGGCATCCACCGCACCACCGGCGAACGGTTCGCCGAACTCGAAGACATCTCCGGCTACCGGCTCGCGCTCCTCTCGAGCGCCGGGCAGCCGATCCTCAAGGACTGGCCCTGGGTTCCAGAAGGCCTCGACGTCACCACATTCGCGCATGACGGCGAGGACCGCATCGTCATCGACGGCGGATACGCCGTTCCCGTCCCCGTCGGTGAACGTGTCGCCGCGTTCCTGATCGCGCTCTCCCAGCCCCACCGCCAAACCGCGGGCATCTCCGCGCTGCAGCACATCGCAACCGTCGCCGCCCTCGAACTCATCGAGGAGTACCGCCAACGTGAAGCCCGCAGGCGCAGCGGCGCAGAAGCGCTCGCCGAACTCCTGGGCGGCAGACTGACCGCCGATGACGCAGCAGCCCGCGTCGCAGCGGAAGGGCTCGAGACCGATCAACCCCTGGTGCTCGCCGTCGTCCAATCAGCCGACGACAGCACTGATGACGCCCTCCACCACTGGCTCGCAGACCGCGGCATGACGCACCTCATGCTCCGCCAAGACGAGCTGTACCTGCTGATGCCGGACCTCGGCAGCCGTTTCGACGACGTCGCAGGCGACCTCCACATCACCGTCGGCCTCAGCGCACCGATCACAGCCCCCGGCAAACTGTCGATCGCTCGCCGCGAAGCGCTCTGGTCACTGGCGACAACCCGCGAGCACGAGCACCACCACGTCGTCCGATTCACAGCCGACGACAGCTTCGCGCACTGGCTTCCAGCAGACCTCAACGCGCTCGCGCTCATGGTCCAGGCAACGCTCGGCCCGATCCTCGACTACGACGAGGCGAACGACACCGATCTGCTCAACAGCCTCACGGCCTACTTCCAGAACCGGCGAAAGCTCAAGAAGACCGCCGGCGAGCTCTTCGTGCACGAGCACACCCTCGCCTATCGCATCAAACGCATCGAAGCGCTGACCGGCCGAGATCTCGCCGACCTCCAAGACAGCTCGGAACTCTGGCTCGCACTCAAAGCGCTACCCGTGGTGCGCGCAAGCGGCCTCAGCCAGCGAGATTGACGACCACGCACTTCGACTGGGTGTAGTTGTCGAACGCCTCCAACGAGGTGTCGCGACCAAACCCTGACTGCTTGAACCCGCCGTGTGGCAGCGTGATGTCGCCGTCCTCATACCCGTTGATCCAAACGCTGCCGGCACGAATCCGTCGCGCCAAACGGTGCGCCTTGGTGACGTCATTGGTCCAGACCGCGGCAACCAGCCCGTATGCGGTGTCGTTTGCGACCTTCACTGCTGCGTCCTCGTCATCGAACGTGACGACCGACAGCACCGGGCCGAAGATCTCCTCGTTCGCGACGCGCATGCCCGTATCGACACGGAACACCGTCGGCTCGACGTAGAACCCTCCGGTCTCCTCAAGCACCCGGCTACCGCCGAGCGCCATCTCGGCGCCTTCAGAGCGGCCAATGTCGATGTAGGACAGCACGCGATCCATCTGCGTCTCGTCAACCATCGAGCCCTGTGTGGTGGCCGGGTCGAACGGGTCGCCGGGCTGCCAGCCCGATGCCGCCTGCACGACCTTGTCGACGACCTCGTCGGCAACCGAGGAGTGCACCAGCAACCGCGATCCCGCGCTGCAGACCTGGCCGGTGTTCTGGAAGATGCCGAACGCTGCACGCTCAGCGGCAGCGCCGAGATCAGCGTCTGCCAGCACGACATTCGGCGACTTGCCACCAAGCTCGAGCGACACCTTCTTGAGGTTCGACTCAGCGGCGTACCCCATGATCAGTCGACCGACCGACGTCGATCCGGTGAACGTCACGGCATCGACATCCTCGTGACGTGCGATCCGCTGTCCGGCGACTTCGCCGCGACCTGGAACAACGTTGAACACCCCATCCGGGATGCCGGCAGTCGCCGCGAGCTCCCCGAGGCGAATCGCGATCAGCGGTGTCTGCTCAGCAGGCTTCAGCACCACAGAGTTACCCGCACCGAGCGCCGGCCCGAACTTCCAAACCGGCATCAGCAGCGGGAAGTTCCATGGCGTGATCGCGCCCACAACCCCAACCGGCTCCCGGGTGATCGTGCCGAGCAGATTCGGGCCCAGCGGCGCAACGTCGCCATACATGTGGTCGAGCGCTTCAGCAAACCACTGAAGACACTCGGCGCTGTAGTCCACTTCCCACTCCGACGACGAGATCGGCTTGCCCATGTCGATCGTCATCAACGCAGCAAGCTCGTCGCGATGCTCGACGAGCTGCTGCGCGAACGCGAGCAACGTGCGCTTGCGCTCACGTGGCGAGAGGTCCGACCACGTGCCAGCCTCGAAGGACCGGCGAGCGGCAGCGACCGCCCGATCAATGTCCTCAACGCCACAGTCAGCGATCTGCGCCAGCGTCTCGCCAGTGATCGGACTGACGCACGCCAGAGTCTCTCCCGACGCCGCCGCAACGTAGGCGCCATCAATGTACGCTCGTGACAGATCGCTGTTGCCAGCGACAACATCACGCCAACGGGTGGTCTCCAGGGTGCTCACAGCCAATCCTCTCTGCTCTGCTAGTTGCCCGGGGCGGTGGTTGCCCCGTAGAACCGCTGACTCTTCCGCAGCCGCTCGTGCTCCTGGCCGCCGCTCACGACCTCCGGTCGCTGCGACGTGAGCGCCACGCCCACGTCCCAGAACGCACCGTTGCCTGACAGATACCGCCACGGCTCGACCTGACACACGATCGCTGCCGGACCCGACGCCGCGCGCGCCTTCTCCAGCGCGTCAGTGAACTCCTCAACCGTCGTGACCGTCCACGCCGCCGCACCCATGCTCGCCACGTTGGCGGCAAGGTCGACCTCGACCTGTGGGCCCTCGAGGCGGCCGGTGTCCGCCTTCCGTTCACGCAGCTGCGTGCCGAACTCGGCGTCCGGACCGAACTTTGCGACCTGGAGACTGCGGATGCACTGATGGCCACGGTTATCGAGCAAGATCAAGATGATCTTCTTGCGCTCCTGAACCGCAGTCACGATCTCCGTGGGCTGCATCAAGTACGTGCCGTCGCCGACGAGCACAAACACGTCACCGGGGGCGCCGTCGCCGCGAGCAATCGCATACCCGAGGCCGGCCGGGATCTCATGTCCCATGCACGAGTTCGCGTACTCCAGGTGAATCTCGGTGCCATTCGACGCGTCCCACGTCTTGTGAATGAACTCGACCACACCACCGGACCCGAGAACGATCGCGTCATCAGCGTCCGTGCGCTGATTGAGCGCGTGAATCACCTGAGCCTGCGTCATCATCTCGCCCTCGTGCGACTCGAGATCCGATGCGAGCAGCTGATCGGTTGCTTCGATCGCCGCGCGCGTCTCGTCCCGGTAGCCGTCACCAGTCGCGTAGCCCGCCCCAGTCAGCTGCTCCAGCAGCCAGGTCAACGTGAGCTTTGCGTCACCGATCACCGGCAGAGCACCGATCTTGTGGGCGTCGAACGACCCGACATTGATGTTCACGAACTTCACATCAGGGTGTTGGAACAGTGAGTGCGACCCGGTCAGGAAGTCCTGAAGGCGCGTGCCGATCGAGATGACGCAGTCCGCACCGTCACCGATCCGGTTGGCACCGAGCGTGCCGGTCACACCGATGCCGCCGAGGTTCAGATCGCTGACCGGACCGCTGCCCTTACCGGCATACGTCTCGGCCACCGGAATACCCAGCGCATCACTGAACTGTGCCAACAGCTCCTCGGCACCGGAGTACTTCACGCCGCCGCCGGCGATGATCAACGGCCGCTCCGCGCTCTTGATGACCTCCAGCGCCTTGCGGAGTTCCTCCTCCGGGGCGGGACGCCTGACGATCGGCCAAACCCGAGGCTCAAAGAACGACTCCGGAAAATCAAAGACCGCACCCTGAATGTCCTGCGGCAAACAGACAGTCACCGCACCCGTCTCGACGGGATCCGTCAGGACCCGCATCGCTTCAGGCAGCGTCGACAGCAGCTGCTCGGGGTTCATGATCCGGTCGAAATACCGGCTCACCGGCCGGAAGCAATCGTTCGCCGACACGTCGCGGTCGACGGGATGCTCAATCTGCTGCAGCACCGGGTCCGCCCGACGGTTCGTGATCACATCAGCAGGCAGCAACAGCACGGGAAGACGGTTTGAGGTCGCAGTCGCGGCCCCCGTCACCATGTTCGTCGAGCCCGGCCCAGCAGACGCTGTGCACGCGAACGTGGACATCCGCCGGGTCGCTTTCGCGTGGCCGACCGCCGCATGCACCATCGACTGCTCGTTCTTGCCCTGATAGAACGGGAAATCGACGCCGCTGTATTCATCCATTGCTTGCGCGAGGCCGACGGACTGGCCGTGACCGAAGATGCCGTACAGGCCGGCGACGAGTCGCATGCGCTCGCCGTCACGCTCGCTGTACTGCACCTGCAGGTATTCGACGACGGCCTGCGCAACCGTGCGGCGACGAACGCCGCCCTTGTTGCCGTCAACCGTGTCCGAGTGGTTGGGTGCTGCGATGCTGCTCATGCGGTCTCCGTGGATCGGGCGGTAAGGAACGACCAGCGAGAACCACCAGTCGTGCTGCGTGGGACCAGAGTCCCACCCGACCATGTCCTGGCACTGTCCCAAGTTGGCACGCTGACGAGCCGAAACGCCCTGAGGAGACGGCGTTCCGGCTCGCCTTCACGGCAGTGCCGTGCTCGCCGCCTGTCGGCCGGCAAAGACCGCTACCCGACGCCCGGAAGATTGACCGCGGAATCGCGAAGATCCACGACGCTCTCAAGCGGCTCCCCGGACAGCCAGTGGCGAAGATTGGTGGCGAAACGATCGACCACCAAATCGCGCCAACCGACCAGATCACCAGACATGTGCGGCGAGACCAGCACCCTCTCCATCCCCCAGAACGGGTGATCAGCGGGCAACGGCTCCTGATCGAACACATCAAGCGCCGCACCAGCAAGCGACCCGCTCCGCAGCGCATCGAGAACCGCGTCCTCATCAACGACCGGTCCGCGACCCACATTGACCAGTCGGGCCGAAGGCTGCAGCAGCGACAACCGCCTGCCGTCGATCAGGCCGCGAGTGGCATCGGTCAGCGGCAGCGCAACCACCAGATCGTCAGCGTCCGGCAGCAGCCCATCAAGGTCGTCAATTGCGTGAACCGGCCCGAGCTGCTCATCGAGGCGGGCGCTCCGGCCTACGACATCCACGTACATGCCGGCCGCCCGCAACAACAGCGCGATCTCGCGGCCGACCGGGCCCGGACCGAGAAGAACAACGCGCCTGCCGAGCAACGGCTCGGTCTCGCGATGCACCCACCTGCCGGCCTCCTGAAACGCGATCGTTTGCCGCAGATCCTTGACGAACATCAGAAGCACGCCAAGCACCCATTCGGCGATCGGCCGCTCGCAAATGTTGCGAGACGTACTGACAACCAGACCACTCTCGATGATCGCCTCAGACATCAAGGCGTCAACACCGATGCTGGATGTGTGGACCCATTTCAGGTCCCCAGGACCAACGGTGCGCAGAAGCTCGCTCCGATAATGGTTGAGGAACAGGATCTGTGTGCCGGGAAGCGCGTCCCGTAGCTCGTCCTCGGTGCGAACGAGAACGAAGTCCGCCTCGTCGCTGAGCCGTTCGACCGGAGGTGCATCCGCACCTGGCGTGCAGATGACGATCACCTTCGGTTTGGCCATCAACCCACCACGTCAATCAACGGCTGGCCCGTCAAGACGAGACGCACGCGATCGACAGCGCCGGCCTGCAACGCACCAAGTGATTTGTTGGACCGCCACGCAGCATGCGGTGTGAGAATCACGTTCGGGGCGCTCAGCAGCGGATGGTCTGACGGCAGCGGCTCGACAGCGAACGTGTCGATACCGGCGCCCGCGATATGCCCTGATGTCAGGGCGTCAGCGAGCGCTGCCTCATCGATCAGCCCGCCGCGCGAAACGTTCACGATGATCGTGCCGGCGCGCATACGAGCCAACATGTCCGCTGAGATCAGCTCACGCGTGTCGTTCGTCAGCGGCACATGCAGCGAAACGAGATCAGACTGCTCCAAGATCTCCTCGATCGAAGCAGACGTGTAGTCGACGCTGTCAACAAACGGGTCATACACCCGGACCTGGGCGCCCAGACCGGTCCACATCCGTGCAACGTGCTGGCCGATCCGGCCCATTCCGAGCACCCCAACCTCAAGCTGCGAGACCGGCGGCGTGTCGTACCCAATCGTTCCCGCCCAACCACCAGACCGGATCGCCGCATCCCCCGCTGGCAGCCGGCGATTGAGCGCCAACCCAAGAGCAACAGCCTGCGAAGCAACCTCCTCGTTCGCAGTGCCCGGAACGATCGATACGGGGATCCCGGCGCGGGCAGCCGCCTCCACATCGATGTTGTCGTACCCGATGCCGTAACGAATCACCGCAAGACACGACCGCATCCGCGGGAAGTCCTCGGCCGTCAACGTCGCATACGGCGTGACCATCACGATCGCCGCATCAGCGATCGCTGACCGGAAGGTCTCGACGTCCGGGGTCTCGACCAGCGTGACACCGAACTCGTCGGCCAGCTCGCGCTCGCGTTCAAGGTTCGGGAAGTGGTGCGGCGCGACGACGATGGTTCCCGTGATCGGCGCAAAGCCGGCGGTTTGCTCTTCGGTATTGGCGGCCATCGCCCGACGTTACGCCCGGAAGTCCAGCGCTGACTGTCCCGAAGCGGGACAGCTCGCCTCCACAATCTCAGCGATGCTGACCGGCCTGTGCTCCCGTATCGAGATCCCTGCCGCCAACGCGATCAAGACCGGCGGCAACGCGTCATCCACGCTCACCGACGGCGTCCTGCGCTCCCGTACCGCGGACACGAACTCTGCCCACTCGGCGACGTAGCTCATGGCATACCGGTCGAGGAACGGGAAGTTCAGCGTTGCACCGTGACTTCCGTGCTCGTCACGAACCACCGCCGCGTTGACGTGCGGGTTCTCAGAAACCACTACCCCGGCTGATCCGAACGCCTCGACACGCTGGTCGTATCCATAGACGGCGCGCCTGGAGCCATCAATCGTGGTCAGACACCCGTTCTCATGGACCAACGTGACGACCACGGTGTCAAAGTCATCGATCGCGCCAAGCTCTGGTGAGATCAGTACCGCCCCGGCCGCGTACACCTCGAGCACCTCACTGCCGACAACGAACCGCGCCATGTCAAAGTCGTGGATCGTCATGTCGAGGAAGATTCCGCCCGATCCCCGCGCGTACTCGACCGGTGGCGGCTCGGTGTCGCGGCTCGTGATCCGCACCAGCTGCGGATGCCCGATCCGACCATCGCGGACCGCTGCCGCAACCGCACCGTGCCCAGGATCGAAGCGCTGATTGAACCCGATCAAGAACGGAACGCCGGCGTCGCGGACCGCATTCAAGGCCCGCACCACCTGACTCAGTTCCAAGGACACCGGCTTCTCGCAAAAGATCGCCTTGCCCGCGCCAGCCGCAGCGACAACCTGATCGGCATGGAGGCCGGTTGGCGTACAGATCGCAACCGCATCGACAGACGGATCAGCGAGCACCTCATCGACCGACCCCGCGACCGGCACCCCAAAGTCCCGACCCACCCGCTGTGCGACTCCTACGTCGGCGTCATAGACGACCGCAAGCTCTGCGTCCTGCAGCTGCTGCGCAACGATCGACGCGTGCATCCGCCCTATCCGGCCGGTGCCAAGCACCCCGACCCGCACCGCCATTACCAGCCGCCCTGCCAACCCGACAGAAGACCGTACGGCTCGCGCTGACCCTCCTCGCCCTCAATGCCCTGAAGGAAGTCAAAATCACAGCCCTCATCCGCGCCCAGCACGTGATCAAGGAACAACCGACCGTAACCACGCCGGTACTTCGGCTCCGGCAACACCAATGCCGCGCGACGCCGCTCAAGCTCCTCCACCGGCACATCCAGATCAAGACGCTGCGCGTCGATGTCGAGCACGATCATGTCGCCGTTCTCCACCAACGCCAGCGGCCCGCCGACAGCCGACTCCGGCGAGATGTGCAGCACGGCGGTCCCGAACGCCGTGCCACTCATCCGGGCATCGGAGATCCGCACCATGTCCTTCACCCCGACCTTCAGCAATTTCGCAGGGATCGGCAGCATTCCCCATTCAGGCATGCCCGGCGCACCGACCGGGCCGCTGTTCCGGAGCACCAGAACCGAGTCCGCGGTCACGTCAAGATCCGGATCCTCAATCCGGGCGCCCATGTCATAGATGTCCTCGAACACCACCGCCGGACCGGTGTGCCGCAGCAGCTCCGGTGATGCGGCGCTGCGCTTGATCACCGCACCGTTCGGCGCCAACGATCCGCGAACAACCGCGATTCCACCGAGCGGATCAAACGGCTTCTCGACCGTCGTGATGACCTCCATGTCCGGATCCGGAGCCCCCGCCAACAGGTCACAGATCGGCTTGCCCGTCACCGTCAGCGCGTTGCCGTGAAGCAGCGGCTCGAGCTCAGCGAGAACGGCACGAATGCCGCCGCACTGAAAGAGCTGCTGCACCAGGTACTCGCCCGACGGCTGCACGTTCACGATCCGAGGCGTCCGCTCAGAAATCTCATGGAACCGCTGAAGCGACAAGTCAACACCGACGCGTCGAGCGAGCGCCAGCAGGTGGATGACCGCATTCGTTGATCCACCAATCGCCATCAGCAACGTGATCGCGTTGTCGAACGCTTCGGCCGTCAGGACCTCCGACGGACGCGGCCCCTCGGTCGCCATCTCAACCGCGCGGGCACCAGTCAGCTCACCTGCCTGCGCCCGACGCGCATCAACAGCGGGGATCGACGAAGAGCCGGGCAAACACATGCCAAGCCCCTCGACGATCGACGTCATCGTCGAAGCAGTCCCCATCTCGCTGCAGTGCCCAGCCGACGGCTTATGACCAGCCTCAAGCTCATCGAAGTCCGCCTGCGTGATGCGCCCCGCACGAAGGTCGTCCGCGTACTTCCACGTGTCGGTCCCCACACCGCGTTCCTGCCCCCGGAAGAACGACGGCTGCTGCGGTCCGCCGGTCAACATGATCGCCGGAACGTCAGCGCTCGCAGCACCCATCAGCTGCGCTGGCACCGTCTTGTCGCACCCACCGATCAGCACAATCGCGTCAAGCGGATAGGAGCGGATCGATTCCTCCACATCCATCGCCATCAGGTTGCGGAACAACATCGCCGACGGCTTCATCAGGCTCTCGCCCAGCGAGATCGTCGGGAACTCGAGCGGCAGACCACCGGCCTGCAACACCCCGCGCTTGACCGACTCGGCAAGCCCGCGGAAGTGAATGTTGCAGTTGACGAGCTCAGACCACGAGTTGCAGATTCCGATCACCGGTCGCCCAGCAAGCGAATGCTGCGAGATCCCCTGCGCCTGAATCGCCGTACGGTGCACAAACCCAGTGAGATCGCGCGGCGCAAACCACCGGGCGCTCCTCAGTGTGCTGCCTTGTCCTTGCGTGGTCATCTGATCCTCTCGTGGGGCTAGAAAGCAGTGGCGCCGGCATCCAGCGCAAGTACAGAACCGGTCGCGAACGTCGCCTCAACAGCGAGAAAGCGAATGGCGTCAACAACCTCGTCGGGCTCCAGGAACCGCTTCAACGCAACGCTCTCGATCGCGGCTGCTCGTGCCGCCACCGGGTCGTCGGTCAACGCCAGCTCGCCCTCCATCATCGGCGTGTCGATCGGGCCCGGGCAAACCACGTTCACGCGAACCGTCGGCGCAAGCTCAGCCGCCAACCCCTTCGTCAACCCAACGACCCCGGCTTTCGCCGCGCAGTAGTGGACGAAGTCCTTCATGCCTTTGCTGGCCAGATCCGAGCCGACGTTCACGATCGACCCGCTGCCCTGCGCTCGCATCAACAGTGCAGCCTCACGACACACATAGAACGTGCCCGACAGGTTCACATCGAGCACCTGACGCCAACATTCCGCGTCAAGGTCCGCAAGCCCGGCAGGCACGACCATGCCAGCTGCGTTGACGACAACATCCAGACCGCCGAGACGCTCATCAGCAGCCGACACCGCTGAATGAACAGCAGCAGGATCGGCCACATCAACCGCAAACGCGTGCGCATGCACGCCCAGCTCCTCGGCCAACGCATCGAGCCGCCCAGCGTTGCGGGCAAGCAGCGCCACGGCGGCACCTTCGCCGGCGAACCGCCGCGCGGCGGCGAGCCCAACACCGGAACTCGCGCCCGTAATCAGAACACGGGTCCCGTCCATGCCATTGGCTCCGGATCCCATTGACGCAATCCTGCCCCCTGACCGTGCCGCGGTGGTGTGCCAACCTGACGCAGAACGTCGAACGGCCCACCCTCTCGGGTGAGCCGTTCGCGGTGTCTGCTATTTCCGCGGCGTACTACTGAAAGTCAGCCACGTTCTCCTTGGTGACGAGCTTGAACGGCAGCTTGTAGGCCGCGTCCACATCCTCGCCATCAAGCGACTTGCCGACCACGTCGATGGCCTTCTGACCCTGCTCAGCCGAACGCTGCAGGATCGTGGCCGACATCTCGCCGTCCGCGATTGCCTGCACACCCGGAGCCGTGCCGTCGACGCCGACGATGATCTTGATGTCGTTCTGGCGGCCGGCTTCCTTGATCGCCTGCGCCGCACCAATCGCCATCTCATCGTTGTGGGCAACCAACGCGTTGACCTCACCCTTCGGGAACTTGCGCAGGAGATCCTCGGTGATCCGCTTGGCCTCACCACGATCACCATTGGCCTGGAGCTCAGAGACGATCTTGATGTTGTCGTTCTTCTTCTCCATGAACCCGGCCTTGCGACGATCGGTCCACGAGGCACCGTACGTGCCGACGAGGTAGATCATCTTGCCGCCCTCAGGTAGCTGCTCGTTCAGGTAATCGCCCTGCATGCGACCGGCCTCGGTGTCGTCGACACCGATGTAGCTCTTCTGCTCCACAGGGGCACCCTCAGCGAACTCGGTGCTGAGGATGAACAGCGGAATACCGGCCTCATTGACGCGCTTGGCTGCCGCCTGGCTGCCCTTGCCGTCGATCGGCATCATGATGATCGCCGCCGGCTTCTTGGTGATCAGATCCTCGATCTGCGTGAGCTCGGTCGAGGTCTCACCCTTGGCGTCAACAACGCTCAAGTCCAAGCCGTCCTTCGTGGCCTGTGCCTGCATGGCCTTCGTCATGACCGCGAGGTCAGGGTCGCGTGCGTTCAGGACCGAGAAACCAACGGCCTTCGAGCCACTGTCTGCTGAGTCATCAGAACCACAGGCTGCAACGCCCGTGACCGTGACGAGAATGGTGGCAACGGCTGCAATATTCCGACGCCATGCATGCTTTCGCATTACGAACACTTCCTTCTTGTGGAATTACGAGGAGTAAGAACTGCTGGATGTCTCTTGGCGTTCGGACCTAGTCGCTCCGCCACCGGTTCAACAGGACGGCGAGCACGAGGATTACCCCTTGCACCCCCTGCTGGTAGTACGAGGAGATGTCGAGAAGATTCATGCCGTTGAGGACCATGCCGATCAACAGCACCCCGACAACGGTTCCGCGAACCGTGCCGATGCCGCCGAACAGGCTGGTGCCGCCGATCACGACAGCTGCGATCGCCTGAAGCTCGAAGCCCTGGCCGGCAAGCGGAGCAGCACCGTCAAGGCGGGCGGTCAACACCATGCCCGAGATCGCTGCCGTAACAGCGCAGATGATGTACACGGCCATCAGCACCCGGCGGGTTGAGATACCGACCTTCTCGGCCGACTCTTCGCTGCCGCCAACCGCGTACACGTGGTAGCCGAACTTCGTCTTCGACAGCACGAAGTCGGCGATGATCGCGGTCACAAAGAACAAGATCACCGGCACCGGTATCGGCCCGATCTCGCCGGAGCCCAGCCACTCAAAGTTCGAACTGACATCCGACTTCACCGTGCCGTCTGCAATGACGAGCGCCGCGCTGCGGGCGATCGCCAACATCGCAAGCGTTGCAAGGAACGGCAGGATCCCGCCCCAAATGATCATCGCCCCGCTCATGAATCCGAGCAGCACACCCAACGCCAAACAGAGCAGGATTGGGACGACGAACGAATTGCCGCTACCGGCCGCGCTCATGGCCGCAATCACACCGACCAACCCAACGATCGATCCGACCGACAAATCGATGCCGGCCGTGATCATCACGAACGTCATGCCGACCGCGATGAACCCGATGATCGACGACTGCCGCACGACGTTCGTGAGGTTGTCGACGTCCAGGAAGTTCGTCGCCGCCACACTCAGGTACACAAAGACCACGACGAACAGCACCAGCAGGCCGTAGTCGCCAAGAAAGTGCTTGACCTTCGTGCTCGTCGACTTCTCGTCGAGGTCAGGCTTTGCCAGCAGCTCCTGCATTCCGGTCGCGCTCATTGGTCCTGGCCCTCGGTCGGTGACTGCGCAGACGTGCTGGTGCTGCCGATCTCACGGCGACTCGCGCCGCTGCCGGTGTCCTCGCCGAGCGTGCCCGTCGAGATGAGGTGCGCAACCTGCGTCTCAGTGACTTCGCCGTTCGCGAACTCACCGACGACCTCGCCCTGGCGCATCACCGCAAACCGGTCAGCGACCGCGAAAGCCTCATCGAGACGGTGGGTGATGATGATCACCGCGATCCCGAGCGCCTTCAAACGCTGCGTGACCTCGATCAGCTTGTCGACCTTCGCAACCGACAAGCTCGCGGTCGGCTCATCCATGATGATCAGCCGCGCATCGAACGCCAACGCCCGACCGATCGCAACAGCCTGGCGTTGACCGCCGGACAACCGGTGCACCTTCAGCCGAGGATTGATCGCGATCTCCAACGAGTCCAGAACCCGCTTCGCTTCGCGCTCCATCAGCTTCGTGTCAACAACACGAACGAGCGGCCCAAGAATGTTCTTTCGTGGCTCGCGGCCAAGGAAGATGTTGGTTCGAACATCAAGGTTGTCTGCCAGCGCAAAGTCCTGGTAGACCATCTCGATCCCGCGGGTCCGTGATACCGACGGGCTCGTGAACTCGACCTTCTCGCCGTCCATCTCGATCGTGCCGACATCCGGCTGATGGACCCCAGTCAACACCTTCATCAGCGTCGACTTGCCGGCCGCGTTGTCACCCAGGAGCGCGAACGTCTCGCCGGGCATGACGTGCATGCTCACACCACGCAACGCGGTCACCGCACCGAACGACTTGCGAATGTCGGTGAGCGACACGAGCGGGGCGGTCACAGGCACTCAGGCCCTTCCGAACCTCGAAGCGCCCCAGCAGCCTGCTCATGTGGTGCCCGCGCCAAGACTGCAGGCGCCTCGGGCTGACGTTGCCAATCCTCCATGACGCAACGGTAATGCTCACCCCTAGTAACCCGACTGTCCCATTCTGGAACGAGACCCAGGCCCAACCCCAGCCACCCCCAGCACGCCCAGCGACCAATTCCCTTACAGCACTTGGCCTCACGGCGATCCCGTGCGCCCCATCGAGGCGTGTTCCACATCGGGACAGCGACACACCACCGCCTTGCAACACGATTGTTGATGCGCGCACGGCCCGCGTCTTCTCCTCCGCGTCAGCCCACGCGGAGGAGAAGACCGGTACCGGCTCGGTCGGCGATGTTCGTCTCGAGATAAGGACCATGCCCTCGAGCCACAGAAGCCCAGCATGCGCAGGGTCTCTCTATTGGCAGACGGGACTTGAACCTGCGACCGCCCGGCCGCGGGCCGTTGCGTTCACTGATTGAAAACCCTGAAAACAATGGGTTCTCGCGGCGTCAAAACCACGGCGGGGACCACGAAAACGCCCGTTTTGGACCCCGCCGCCTAACGAAAGAAACCCTGCTATTTGCAGGGCTTCTTTAGTCGGGGAGACAGGATTTGAACCTGCGACCGCCCGGCCCCCAGCCACACAGAGTTAGTGTATTTCCGTGTGTTTGAAAGCATTCCAAGTATTCTACAGGGTCCCAGGACGGCTCAGTTTCGCTCAGTTTGGACCCCGTTTTGGACCCCGTGGACCGCGTCATCTCGGGCTTGGATGACGACGGCCCCCGCCCGAGACTGCTCTAACCCATGGATTAGAGCTAGTGCTAAGGCTCTAACCCAGACTCACTGGGAATTCGGCAATGTCCAGTACGCCCGAGGGTCGCGCGGGGACTTCCCAATCCACTCGATCACGCCAGCAACCCGCATCTCGCGCAGCCGCCTGATGGCCGCAGGCCGCTGAACGCCCATGATCTCCGCAAGCTCCCCCGTACTCAATCGTGACTTCGCCCGCAGCGCCGTCACGACAAGTCGCGTCTCCTCGGGCAGCAAAGAGTCGAGCCGTCGATCAGTGGGCTCCCCCGAAAGCTCGACCCGCACAGACGCCGCTGACTGCCGGTACATAGGTGCCTGAAGCCCGGCCAGCCGCATCTCCTCGTACATGCGCTTGATTCCCTCCCCGAGCTCCTGCCCATAGTTGAGGTCCGCCATCACTCTCGCCATTCGCGGATTTCGTGCATAACGCGGTGCGGTCTCGGGATCCGACATCGCGACGATCCCGGGAAAGCGCCCCGGACTTGACACCTCGATGCGATCGTCAAAGATCTCAACCCGAATGTGGTCACCCGCAAGGCTGTAGCTCCGATGGATTACCGCGTTGACGATCGCCTCGAGCCACGCATCACGCGGCACCAGCGCGACGTCCGCAAATATGCCCTCTGCCGTGAGTGCCCGCCTACGTGGCTGGAGCCGCTCAACAGCATCGCGAGCATCTAGCACCTGCCGCGGCAGTGGCCCTTCCAGACGGATGTCCTCCACAAGTTGTTGTCGTGAGCCCGTTCCGCGCTCACGGCCGCCGTACCGCAGCACGCGCACGTACGCCTCAGGAAACGTGGCCTGCGGCGTCGCGGCGAACAACAGTCCCCCGGCAACGGTCAACTCAGGGCCTTTCGCAAGCCCGCGGGCGTGGAGCAACTGCTCAACGTCGGAGGTCTCAAGCGCAGCGCAGTAACCCTCGACCAGAACCTCATCAAGAGCGCCCATATCCAGGCCGCTGCCGCGGATTTCGTAGACACCCTGCCCCTTGTCGAACTGGAGCTCTTGACGTTGGGCGAACGTCAGCTTGCGGTTCTCGTCACCGATCCGGAGGAATGCCACGTCCTTCGTATTGGCGTGCACGTCGCTTTCCGACGCCTCGATGTCCAGCACCAACAGGTGGTCTTCCGCGCCCGCACTATTGATGCACGGCACCAACCGGTGTCGCACGCGAACGGGTGGCACCGTGTAGTCGACGGCAGCCTGCAGCAAGGCGTTACGGCGCGCCGGATCGTGGTCCGTCCCTTCGATGGTCCCATCGCTTAGCCCGACCACGATCGTTCCGCCCTCAGCATTCCCAAAACCGATGAGGCTGTCGGCCAACGCTGGCGGCTTCACTCGTGCCGACTTACGATCGAACCACTGGTCCTCCGGCACACCGAGAACAACATCACCAACAAGATGCGCCGGCTCACTCAGCCGCTGTTCGAGTCGAATCGTCGTCACGTCGCCTACTCTAACACTGTTCAAGCAGCATTAGAGGGGTCGTCCGGCCCGCCTTGCTAGAGAGGTTCTATGACACACCACCGCATCACAGCGCGCGTAGCCCTCCTCGATCTAGAGGGCACGCTCTACGCGGGCGGCGATCCGATCCCCGGGGCGGCAGAGGCGGTCGCAGCACTGCGCGCGTCTGGCGTAAAAATTCGCTTCCTCACGAACGTCGAGTCACAGACCGCGTTCGACATCTCGCGGGAACTGGCGGCCATCGGACTAGATGTGCCGGCGGATGAATTGTTCACGCCGCTAACCGCCGCGAGAACGCTGTTCTCGAGCCTTGACCAGGTCGTCGTGTTTCCGCTCGTCTCAGCCGAAGTACGAGCCAGCCTGGGAGATTTCGCCGAAGGCGGCCGTCCAACTCACGTGTTGGTGGGCGACTGCCGCAAAATCCTGTCGTACGAGATCTTGGACACCGCTTTCCGCGCCGTACGCGACGGCGCCGAGCTCCTCGCGCTACAGCGTGGGCGCTACTTCCTCCGACAAGACGGCGAGCACATCGATACGGGCGCGATCGTGGCGGCACTGGAGTACACAACCGGAATCCAGGCCCGCGTCCTCGGCAAGCCATCGGGCGACTTCTTTGAGCTGGCAGCCCGAACCGCGGGCGTCATGCCGGGCGACTGTGTCGTCGTCGGCGACGATGGAACAACTGATATCGAGGGCGGGCGCGCAGTGGGAGCCGCAACGGTCCAGGTCCGCACAGGCAAGTACGAACGACAACGCGCTGAGGGAGTTCGAACACGCGCGGACGTCGCCATCGACTCCATCGCCGATTTGCCAGCTGCCCTTGGAATCTGAATTGCCGTCGAATTGATCAACCGGCAACCGCCCGGATCCGCCGCGCCATTCGCCCGTGGGCTACGTTCTTCGCAGAATGGCTGAGGAGAAAATCGCGAAGGACGCCGTCGCGCTCACCTACGGCAATTCTGCGTTAGAGCACATCGGTTCTGTCGCCTCGCGCCAACGACCGGGGAACATCGCGCGCATCGAGAAGACGCTCGCTCGAGCGGGCTTCCAAGCGGACGCCGAAGCCATCATCGGCGCCGCTCGCAACAGCGGCCGAGTCACGGTGAACTTCCACCCCGACCGGCTACTGGCCGACGGCCGAACAGTCGCCCAGGCATTATGCGACGACGGCGTGTACCGCAACCAGTTCGAAACAGGCATCTCCAGCGGCGGGCTGACCGCTTGGGTTGGAGGAGAGCGAGACGGCTGGGAACAAGCCATGTTCGCTGGCGCCTATCAGAGCCCAGGTACAGATGCCGCCGAGCGCCCGAAGTACGGCGGTCTCAACCTGATGAATCACGTCAATGGTGCGTGCCCGCGCTTCGGATCCTGCCACCTCAGGCTCAGAAGCACGGTGGATGCGCGGACGAGCTTCATCTTCGGAGACAGCAACACCAACCCGGCCGACGTCGGGCTCCGCGATGCGTTTGAACCAGTGCTCGCTGCACTCCTCGAGTCAGCCGGGTCCGGCAACGGTGTACTCGGCGCCGACGCGCCCGGCTTCGTCACGGGTCTGTTGCGCGGCGACCAGAAACAAGGCAAAGGCGCTTTTGCGCCGGCAATGTCTCACCTTCTCGACGACTACATCGAGGCACACGTACACGGCGAGCTCAGCCTCGCCACAGACGTCGATGCCGTCGTCATCGACACCGCATTTCAAGCCACCACGACCGGCGAGACGCTAGTAAGGGCGGCCGAGCGCCACGGCTTCGAAGTCGAGTGGTACGACGGCTTCGTGCTTCCGCTTTCCGACGTTCCGCTGGATGCCTCGTCGTCGCTCGGAATCGAACTGGCGCGCTGGCAGTGGTTCTGCAAGGACGGTCGCGCACATCGACTAGCCCAGCGCGTCGTCCAGCAGAGCGACCAACACGCAAACCTCCTCACCGCGGCGAACATCGGTGAGGCCGCGGCCAATGTCGTTCAAGCTCCGAGTCGATGGCGGGACTGGGGCGACGAGAACGAGATCCTCATCCATCTAAAAGACCTCTGGCTCATCCTCGTCGTCAGCGGGCACGCTTCGAGATAATGAGCCTCGTCGCGGTCCGGGCCGTGCCTCCTCGAATTCGGCCAGTTCCTTCTGGGCGCCGGTGGCCTTATCCGTCGCCGACGGACGTGAAATCGTGGTCGCGTGGATTTCTTCTCACCGGAGGTCGATGCGACTCGCGAGCGGCTCACCGCGCGATTCGGAGCACTGGTCGCCCCGTGGTGGGAGCGACTTCCCCAGGTCCTGCTTGACCTCGCGGGACGCTGGGATCTGGTCATAGGCGACCAGGTCGGTCGCGGCAACACTTCGATACTGGTTCGATGTCTCCGCGCCGACGGCAGTGCTGCACTCCTCAAGCTCGGCCCCGACCCCACCGTTGGCATTGCCGAGTCATGGGCGCTTCGCGCGTGGGCGCCCTCAGGGCGTGTCCCGCTCGTTTGGGGTCATGACGCGGTGTTGGGGGCATTGTTGTTGGAGGCGTTGCCCAACGAGGCCTCGCTGGCAGACACGCGTGCGTCGGCTACGTCGACCGAAATCGCGAGCCTCATCGCTGTACTTCACAGCGGCGAGGTTCCGACCACCGAATACAACGTCGTGTCGCTCGCCGAGCGCATTGACTTCGTATTCGAGCATTGGATCCAGCGGCACCCCAGGCTCGGTGGTACCGACGGCCGTTCCGTCCCGGTCTCGCGGCTACGTCGGGGGCGTAATCTCGCGTTGGATCTGGCGACTGACTCATGCGTACCGGTTCTCCTTCACGGCGATCTTCATCCCGGCAATGTCATCGATGCTGGCGCTGCAAGAGGCCTCGTCGCGATCGATCCGCGGCCGTGCGTAGGCGATGCAGCGTTCGATGCCGTGGATTGGGTCTTCTGGGGACGGTCTGATCCTCGAGATTGGCAGCCGGCCGCCGACAAGCTCGCACTGGAGCTGGGTCTCGACCGCAAACGCATCTGGGCCTGGTGCACAACTCTAGCTTCCGTACTGGCGGCCGCCCGCGCGGCCCAAGGTGCCGATTCTGACGAAGTCGATGCGCTGCTGGCCCTCGCGCCGTAACGCCACGGGTTCCGGCAGCATCCCCTCCGGTCCCTCCACTGCGAATACCAGCACCTGTTCGCCAAGGGGCGACATCAGCGCGGACTACGACGCGCACCGACCGCCTTCAGCGTGCCGGGCGGTCGCAGGTTGCAGAAAAGCGTTGCAACATAAGGGATCTGAGTTGACACCAATCCGCGGGGACCAATTTTCCCGTCATTTTGGACCCCGTCGCTAACGCAAGAAACCCTGCGATTTGCAGGGCTTCTCTATCGGGGAGACAGGATTCGAACCTGCGACCGCCCGACCCCCAGCCCGCAGGAATCAGTTCGATCCACTGCTGCTGTGTGCATTCACTTGAATCTACTTGATCCGGGTGACGCTCAGTTGCTCTGAGTTTGGTCCCCGTTTGGTCCCCGTGATGAGTCAGTTGCTACGCGGTTGAGATCACTCTCCAACCACTCCTTGGATTTCGCAACGACGAACTGGTCCAGAGCCTCCAGCGCCTCGGCACCGAACTTGTCCTCGAATGAAACCTCCGTCGGCCGTTCGCGGATGTCGTCATACCCGTAGTACGCACCGAGCAGATCGCTCAATCCGAACTCGCCGCCGAGCATTTCCGCCTGTTCGGGCACGGATGGGTCCGGCGTCTCAAGTGGCCAGACCTTGCCGTAGATGACCCTGAGCTCACGAAGGCCCGCATGCGGCTCAACTTTTCCGGTGACGATGTCGGAAAGCGCGCCCGCCACTGCGATCGGTATCGCGTCGCCCATTGACGGAACCTCATGACGGAGCTGGCGACATGCTGCTTCGAATGCCGGGGCAACATCCGCCAGTCCGTCCTCATCGAGAACGGCGAGCTGCACCAACGACGGCTCTTCGTGACCCGCGGCCAGATACTCCTCAGCGAACTTCTTCAACGAAGGACCGTTTTCAAGCCCGAGACGAAACCGTGCTGACGTCAGATTGAGTGGATCCACCATCGCTTAGGCCTACTGGCTCAGTGCACAACGACCGTTGGGGACTTACCGGCACCCTTGGCCGGCAGCAGGTGGTATTGCACGACCATCCCGAGACTCGCTGCGTACCGATCCACGGTCGACATCCGTGCATCGGACGCGACAGTCTCCAAGCGCGCAACAGTGGATTGAGACGTTTCCATCGCCGCCGCCACAGCGGTCTGAGAGCGATCCATGCCTTCACGCTGCGCAGCAAGCGCACGCAACAGCTCGCGCCTCCGAGCGGCGGCATCGACCATCGCCGGGAACGCCGGGTTCTTCTCTGTGCGCTCGGCGATGAGTTCGTCGAGAAAGTCTTGTTGTTTAGCCACAGCGTCATTCCTCATCTCAGTAACGCTATCTCACTAATGAGATCCTAGTTTAGTCATTCATCGACATCAACGTCAAAGTCCTGAACCCCCTCGTCTCACGAAGCGCCTCGGCGCCGCCAATCCGCTAGGCGGCGCTTGGCAAGTGAGATGACCTTCGGTGGCGTCTTCTGTGTCTTCTTTGTGAAGGCCTCCAGTGCAAGAAGAACCCGACCGCGCTCGCCTTCCTCAGCGAACAGCACGCGATAGATGACGCGGTTCCCGACGATCCGCACCTCCCAAATGTCGCCGTCGAGGTGACGAGCAGCGCGCAGGCCGAGCTCCCGCACCTCACGCATCCCAGCAATCACGGCGGCCGCGTCCTCGTCAGTGAGGTCCGAAACGAAGTCCTTCACCGGCCGGCGACCCGCCGACGTTTCGTAATCCCGCCAACGCCGCTTCGGTGACGCCCGCCGACCGTCCGCCACGCTCAGCTTCCCGAACTCTTAGGCGGGCGTAGGTGCGACCGTGGCATCGCGGCAGGGTATCTCGACGCCCGGAAGCCGAGGATCCCGACGGGGCGGGAACCTGCGACCACCCGGGCCCGAACCATGTGGTCACGGGTTCAAAACGCCTGCGAACACTGGGCTCGGGCTACCGGCACAACGCCACGGGGACCAAAATTTCGGCCATTTTCTCAATACAGCAACGCCCCCCCCAACGCAAGAAGCCCTGCATTCGCAGGGCTTCTCTATCGGGGAGACAGGATTTGAACCTGCGACCGCCCGGCCCCCAGCCCGCAGGAATCCGTTAGATCCACTGCTGCTGTGTGCATTCAGTTGAATCTACTTGATCTGAGTGACGTTCAGTTGCTGTGAGTTTGGTCCCCGTTTGGTCCCCGTCTGGCGTCCAAGGACGCGCCTACTGAGCGATCCGCCGGGTAGCTCTGCCAAGTACGCCCAACCGAGTGCGCGAACGTGCTTCTTGTACTCACGGTCGCTGAACAGCGTCGCATTCCCCTCCTCTCGTTTCTCGACCTGCCGATCCGTCCTCTGAGCGGCGGTTCCGGGCAGCACATGTCGCTGCCCGGAACGCCAGCACTCAGAATTACCGGGTAGCCGAGTACTTTCCCGTAGCTGTGCGCCATGACAACGTGATCTTCGGCGGCACGGAGAGTCCGACCTTCTGTCCAGTGCCAGCAGCACCGGCAGCCGGCGCCGCCGTAATCGTCGCCGAGAAAGCGTTTGGAACTCGCTGCACCGATGAGACAGCAGCGGACTTGTCGGCAGCCCTCACCTGGAGGTCAGTCGTTCCGTCCGGCGTCACGCCGACGATCTGGGCAGATGCCCGGTTGGATCGCTGGGTTGTCATTGTCAGAGCGCCAAGGTCAGCGATCTGTTTGAACGATCCGCAGGTACTGCCGTCCTCCGTCGCCATGCACACGCCGCCTGTTGTCGGCCAGATGTAGGCGATCACTGCTCCATCGGAACCGAGAATCGCGCGCGACTCCGACGGGTTCTCACCCGGACGCAAGTCGGAGAGCGTCTTTGGGTCGGGCGTTCCAGGGATCTTGTCCGCTGCCACCTGCGCCCGACGGAACGGGGCGAAGGTCGGACGAGCGCTCTCGGCACTCGCCGGAGCAGCGCCGGGCTGCCCCGCATTTCGGTCCGTCGAGCCAGTATCAGCTAATGCGACGATGGCCGAACCGGCAACAAGAGCCGAAAGGACCGCCGCTGTAATGGTGGTACGTGTCATTTCCATGTCTCCGTTAGTAGAGAGAGTGCATATCGATGGTGTGCGCGGGTGACGCAATCCCCTGCGTGATCCCAACTAGCCCGATATCTGTGCAGTTCGGATAAACCCCGACCCAGCAGACCCGGACGAAGTTCGTCGCCGAGTTTGCTTTGCCTGACCGGCCGTCAGGCACGATGTTCGCCGTGACGGTGGTGTAACCGCCGCCCGGGTAATTCGTGCTACTGAACCCGTAACTGTGGTTCTCAGGACTTACGAGGTTCTCCCACCCTGAGTAGAAGATCTCGCCAGTAAATCCGACCATGCCCGCGGTGGCCGACGTGGCGGGAATGAAAGCGAGGGCGAGTGCCGAAGCAACTACGACCCGACGAGTCCGCGCTTTCACCGTGACTCCCACGGGTTTGAGGTTTGGTGACACATTTTGAGCTCCTTTGCATCTCGGCATCCTCGCCGTTCTGAGGACCTGTCGAGTCTCACGCGACAGGGTTCTTTCCTCTCTAGAGCCGCAACTCGCGAATCTGTGACCGGATGGCGAGAAATGGAGGAGATGAGCGGGACCAGTCGACACGTGCCCGGGTGGCAGCCGCGGACCTATGGAACGCGAACGTGGATGCCTACGGCAACGTGGTCGATCACCGCGCTGGCAGTCTCTGTCCCGGCCACTGAACGGTCCCGGCCTGTGACAGCCCGGATTTCTATCGTTCCGCCGCCGCCGAATGCGGCCGGATTCCAATGCCCGGTCCGGTGCAAGAGACCCCTCAGCGCTCCTCGGGAAATGCACTGCGTATCGGCGGCGTCTTGCCCCAAAGCCGGATTCCGCATGTGGGCACAAACGAGCGTCGCGCCCTGACTGGGAGTAGTGATCCGAAGGAACCCTGTCGAGTGCTCGGTACGCCAAAGCACTGTTGGTGAACCATCCGAGCCGGGCGCTAGTCGCGGAGGAGACTCCCGCCACGCCATCAACGCGGTGACCCCAAACCAGGCGGCAACGCTGACGATCAACACCGACGCTGCTCCGGAGCAGTTGCGAAGCATCTGCACGAACAGTAGCGGCTCGGCCGCAGGCGCTCAGCAGGCCGATAAGCGAAACAGATGAAGCAGAATCGGTCACACCGATTCAACGGCCTACAGCCCCGAACGTGACGCCAGGCGGACCAAGCTGGGGCTTCTGGCAGACCCAGTCGCCGACAACATCACCTCACGGTCGGGAGAGGGGCGGCAACACACCTGCCCCGCCGCTCCAAGACCGGGACGTGCGATGCCACACGGACATCCGGAAGACAACGGCGAGCCCCCTCTATCTCGTTCTAGAGACGTTGCCCGGTTGTGGTGCCTGCGGGAGCTGGCAGATGCAGCCGCTCACCAACTCGAGTTTCGATGGCCGAACCATCATCGCTCTGGCTCCGTGCTCTTCCCTCGTCGGCTTCTCTATCGGGGAGACAGGATTCGAACCTGCGACCGCCCGGCCCCCAGCCACACTGAATTAGTGCTATTCCCTGTGTTTGAAAGCGTCTGAAGCATTCTACCGGGGCCTCAGACGACTCAGATTCGCTCAGCTGGACCCCGTTTTGGACCCCGTTTTGCGCACCGCCAACCATCGCCCAAGCGCGGGACGACCGCTACCGGCGCCGTAGCTCTTTGCCGTTCCGGTCGTACCAGACGTAATGACCCAGCCACGCTCTGTCTGGGATGACCGCGTCGATCACATACGTGTTGTCGCGCACCTTCACGATGATGCCTTTATCCCCGCGAAGGCGAGCCTTGACGGTGTCCACGCCATCCGGAACGACACCCCAGAGTTGCAGACGCCGGCCCGATGCCGCGCCGCCGGACAGCCTGCCAAGACCGATATCGCGCGAAGTCCTGCAGGTACCTCCGTATCCGCCTCCGTACCCATTCGGGGCAGCCGTCGGCGATGCTTTGGATAGAACACAGAGCACGTCGCGGCTCCCAGTTCCCTTCGGCGTAACCGGGTATTTGACCCGCTCTGCCGACACCATGATCCACGCAGCGTCCGACCGTTTAGCGATCCGGCGGATCGCCTCGGTCCGGACGCCCGACACACCACCTGATTCGCGGTTGTTTGAAAGTGCGTGCCGCAGGATGTCCTCGACGTCAGGCCCTCGATCAGTATCGACTTGAGGACGCCGGAGGACGCCGAGCATGCGCAGCTGGTCCGCCGGTACCGCCGACGTGGCAACAGTCGGGTGGCCCATGTTCTTGTTGCCGAGTACTGGGTGCCAAGGACCTTTCGGGTTCGACGCCGTTCCGCCCGGCACCCCACGGGCGTCGGGGTCAGCGAGCATCTTGCCGTTTCGCTCGCACACCCTCGGATCGGCGGTCGGAAACACGATGATCGCTCCAGGCGACCGCTCGTTGGCGACGCACGGCGTCAACGCCGGAACTGTGCCGGTAGAGGCCACAACCCCGCCGCTCCGCCAGAGCTCACGGCAGATCGATACGACGGTCCGGCCGTCTGGCTGCATCGCAACCACACCGGATTGCGCCTCGTCGGTCGCACACCCGATACCCACCAGCACAGGGTCCTTAGGCTCGATGACGGCCCACGCAACGCCCGCCAGTAGCGCCCCGATGCAAACTGTGAGCAGCGCCGCGCGTCGCCTTGATCGTCGAAAAGAAGTTGCCATCGCACTTGATAAGAGCCGCGACGCCGGGAACTGTGACCGCACCTAGTCGGTCGGCAAGAACCGCAGCTCATCCAGATCGACCGCGCCGTCGAATACCAGCAAGAACGCACCGCCAGACCCGAGCGGCACATTACGGACACCGTCCTTCGTCCTGACACGCAGGCGCTTAACGTCGTCGGCGACGCGCCCAAACGCCAGCCCTCGGTCAGGTTCGCCGCGGGCAGGGCCGGTCGCCACGAACAGACGTGTGGCGTGCTGGTCTGGGCGGCCACAAGCGCCGTAGTCCTTCGGCGAGAACGCACGGAACTCATTGCCTCGAAGCACGCCGAGCTGCCCTTTATACAGACGGCCCGCGATCACGCACTTCTCGCCGTTCGTCTGCTCGTAGACGCTGGCACCCCACCCGATCTTTCCACCCGGGTCGTCTGCTTTCACGGCCAACACGCGATCGCCCGCCTGGCGCGCGTCCGGCGGCGCGTCCGTGCGCTCCTTGGTCGGTTCGCCAATACTGATCAACACCGCAGCGCCAGCGCCGCCCGCGAGCGCCACGCTGACCACACCCGCAAGCAGAAGCGGCCGGCCAAAGAAGCGGCGCCCGGCCGACTTCTCGTTTGAACGCCGTTCGGCAGCCGCGACCAGGTTGTCCCCGAACGCGCGAATCCCGGCGGGTATCTCGTCACGAGGCTGCTTCTCGTCGTCGCTCACGACACACCCCCTCCCACTGCGTCGGGGTGCAGACGCTCAGAGAGCGTGCGCAACCCGCGAGAGACCCGGGCCCGAACCACCTGCTCACTGACATCGAGCCGACGTGCGACGTCCGGATACGCAAGCTCGTCGACCACCCGCAACTGGATCGCGTCGCGCTGATCCGGCGGAAGCGCTTCCATCGCATCATCAAGCTGCTCGCTGAGTGTCGCCATGGCCGCGAGGTGCTCGATGCGATCGATCTCTGGATCAGTCAGCTGTGCGGACGGAACTCCCAGACGCGCCAGCGCCGCCTGTTCGACCCGGCCTGACCGCCAGTAGCGAGAGAGCTGACTCCGCGCAATCGCATAGAGCCAACCAGCCTCCTCCCCGGAACTCGAGCCTCGAAATTGCCCGCACTGCTCGAGAGCGATGGCGAAGGTCTCTGACATCAGCTCAAGGCCGATCTCAGCATCGACTACCTGGCGCGTCAGGTAGATGAGCAGCTGCTGCCAATGCTGTTCGTAGAACTCGCCGAATGCCTGCGGATCGCTCGCGGCTCTTCGCAGCGCTAAGGGTGATGGGCCCGAGGGTTGAGATCGGGATAACGGGCGTCGAGGCAAGTCGGAGAGCGTTCGAAGATCTAGGCGGTCACAGATTCTAGGCTCGTGGCTCTAGAAGGACATGAGATCCATTTTGCTTGCCGTGGTCATCGCCACCCTCGCGCTTCCGGCCACTGCACAGGCGTGGGTATACACCACCATCACAGACTTCAACCTCACCCAAACCGCCGTCACCTACAACAACTATTCGATCAGTTCATCCGGTGACGGCAGCGCGTCCTACCGCTGGGACGACGTCCCCGCCAAGGACACCGTGATCTCCGGCAACAACTGCAGCGATGGCTCGGTCTACGGCTCGGTGAGGTCGATCCCCGCCGGTGACACCAGCTACTACGGCCTGTTCGGCGGCAAAGCAGCGGGCACTTGCTTCCTTCTCCGCGGACGGGTCGCGACCGGCCAAGGATCAATGACCAACTACGACGGGATCCTCCGGCGATGACCACCGTCAGGACATTCCTTCGTCCCATTGCTGCCTCGGCGGTCATCGTGGCCGCTGGCGCCTCCGTCGCGTGGGGAATCCAGACCGGGGCCGATCCGGCAGACGTCGCCGCCCAGCCTGACATCTCGTTCCGCGAACCCGCGGTCTCTTGGTCAGGCGAGCAACTGGTCAAGCGTGCGGCATTGTTCACCTCCTCGGTTCCGCTGCCAGCTGGTGGCAATTTCAACGGGATCCGATGGGCCGAGTTGGAAGCCGCCACAGATACCGACATTCGCTTCCTGCTCCAGTACAACGCCGCATGCCAATGGCTCCGAGCCACGGCCGATCGGCGCGACACTGCCGGTCAGGAAGCCGTCTGGAGGCAGCTGCCAAGCTGGCCTGCAATGCGCCTAGATGGATACGGCGAGCAATTCCAGTCGGCAAGAGCATCTGCCCTGCGGGGCGCTGACTCGGCGCTCGCCCAGCGTTGCGTCGAATCGCATGAACGCGAAACGTCCTATGCCCGAGACCTCGGGCTGACCCCGTCGAGCTAGCCAGAGACGCTTCCGCCGCCAGTGGCTGACATCAGCGAGATCAGCAAGGAGCTCGAGCGAATCGAGGAGAGCGCGAAGTACTCTTCCCAGTGCCAGTTCGAGCAGGCGAAGTTCTGGCGTGGCGTCAATCTCGCAATCGGCGCCCCGGCGTCAGCGCTCGCGGCGCTTGCCGGAGCGACCGCGTTGGCGAACACCGGCGGCCGCGTGGCGGCCGGCGTCATCGCGCTAACCGCAGCGGGACTCGGCGCCATCGCGACCAGCCTCAATGCCGCCCAACGCGTCGAACAGGCGCAAGCTGCCGGGAATCTCTATCTCTCACTTCAGAGCGACGCCCGGGTGGCCCGTCTGGTCGACCTCGATTCGGCTGCCGACGATGAAGCGCGGAGCACGCTGGCCGACCTGCGCAGCCGCCAAGACGACGTCAATCAGGGTTCCGCCCTCCCATCGTTCTACGCCTACTACCGCGCCAAGCGCAACATCAACAGGGACCGCCAGAAGTTCGCGGTGGACGACGACTGAAAGGCCCCATGGCAACTACGACAGCCGCCGCATTCACAGAGTTCGTCGAGAAGCTCAAGCCGACCGAGGCCCAGTGGGCGACGATCCATGACCGTCGCACCTCAAACCACAACAAGCTCGTCCAAGCCTTTCCCGCCTCAGAGACGCTGACATTCGACTATTCATCGCTAATCGGCTCAGCCGACCGCGGGACCATCATCCGGCCCGTTGATGACGTAGACGCCGTGGCCGTGTTCGACCCCGCTGGATATGAGCAATACCGGTACGACTCAAAGAAATTCATCTACCGGGTCCGCGACGCCCTCTTCGCCGGCGCATCGATCGCAGGAACCCGAGGCCAAGCGGTCCGCATCTTCTACGCGTCCGGACCAAAGGCAGACATCACACCCGGCTTCCCGCGCAAGGGCGGCGGATTCCTGATTCCTAAAGGCGACGGAACCTGGCAAGCAACCGACCCAGACTTCCACGACAGCTACATCGCCGACAAACACGCCGCGCTCGGTTACCACCTCAAGCCCATGGCGCGTCTCATCAAGGCCTGGAACCGCGAGCACAGCGAACGACTTTCGTCGTTTCACATCGAGTGCATCCTGGCCGTCACGTTCGGCTCGCTCGGCGCGAACTATCGGGAAGCATCGTGGAAGTTCTTTGACTGGGCGCCATCCAACCTTCACGTGATCGACCCCGCTGGCCACAGCGGTGATCTCGCCGCAAAGTTCACAGCCGCTCAGATTCAAGCGATCAATACCGCCCTCGCGTCCGCACGCGACCGAGCACGAAAAGCACTCGATGCCGAGGTCAACGGCGATCATCAAGAAGCGATTCGGCTGTGGCGGATCATCTTTGGATCCGACTTCCCGGCGTTCGGCTAGGCCGCGCGCCTTTGCTCCGAGCGTCCGCGAAACCGGGATTCGCGAACGCGTCACAAAACACGTTCTCGCGGCTCTAGACACCTGGAGCCCAGCCTGATCCCAGGCGCTGCCTTATCCCAGCTAGGAGAACCCATGAAGTACAAAGCCGTTCGCGGAGTAGTCAAGACCCACGCCGCCCCAACAACCATCAACAACAAGAGCTAGGCGATCTCGAATGGCCAACCCCCGAGCATTCGTTAGCTTCGACTTCGACAACAACGGAACAGAAAAGACCCTCTTTGCTGGCCAAGCAAAGAGCGACTCACCGACGCCATTCACGATCCAAGACTGGTCGTCAAAGAGCTCGCTCCCGCAGGCGACATGGGAGGCAGAAATCGCCAAGAAGATGGCTGCGACCAATATGTGCATCGTTCTCGTCGGACGTCACATCAAGACTGCCGGGGGTGTGGCGAAGGAAATCGCCATGGCGAAGAAGGCGAACGTCCCAGTGTTTGGCGTCTACGTGGATGGTGCAGGTACCTCGAGCAACCTGCCCGCCGGGCTTCAACGAAACCGAACCATGCCATGGAACTGGAAGCTGATCGCAGCGGCGGTCGACCAAATGATGAAAGAGGGCAAGAACGCCTAATGCCACCGCTGCATAGCGGAACGGTGAAACCCACGGAGCACCCTCGTGACGACGCCTGACACCCGCGAGGATCCCGAGGTGCGAGCCGCAGTCGCCCTATCCCAGGCTCTGCCGGAGCACTACTTCGAGCTCTACAAACTTGCCGTCGAGATGGCCGATCGAATATCGGCACGCCGCGCGACCGCGAACGGATTCTTCCTGACCATCAACACCGCCCTGGTCGCCCTCGTCGGTAGTTCGGACCTTCGGTGGTACGTCGCCGCAGCGGGAGTCGTCTTCTCCGCGACCTGGTGGCTGTTGCTTAAAAGTTACCGCGAGCTCAACGCCGCCAAGTTCCAAGTGATCGTCGAGATGGAAGAGCTGCTGCCAAAGCAGATGTACGGCGACGAATATCGTCATTACAAAGCGGGATCGACCTCGGATGGGGGCGCCTCCAGCACCGAACGCCGGCGGCGGGCCCGGCTCACCGCGTGGGCTGCCAAGTATCGTGAGCTTGGCGAGGTCGAGCGCTTAGTCCCGGTCGTGTTCGGCCTGATCTATCTCTCAGAAATACTCAGGCAAGCTGGCTTGTGAATTACATCGATGACATAGCCGCCGAAATGCGACGCCGCGTACCTGACGACGTTCTCCCTCACGGCGACACCTCGATGCTTTTCCGGATGTACGCAATGCTGGCGCTTTCGAAGGGCTTAGACGTGACCGCGGCGGATGTCCACGACGCTTGGTCGGTCTGGATGCTGTCGCTGGGGCAAGACCATTCCGCACTTCGCCCTTTCAGCGAGCTCAGGGAAGACGTCCGCCAGGGCGACATCCCGTACGTCAAGGCCGTCCACGAGACCGTTCGTTCCCTCGGGATCGTCGCCAACTCAAACTAACGCTCAGCCGGGCAGGAGCCGGTTGTCCGCTGCCGGACGCCAGCCGTCACAGAACAGGTGACAACTGGATCTAGGCAATAACCCCGCCCTCCGTCAGGGTCGGCACACGGGTCACGGACCAAGAGTCGAGAACGGCTCCTCGAACACGGAGGACAACATGTTCAGAGCAAAGCAACGAGCGATCAGGATCAGCGTGGCCGCTATCGGTTGTGTGCTTGCGGCAGGCCTAGCCACGCCCACGGGTGCAAGCGCGGCCCAGGCCGACTTCTGCGGGTACTTACGACCGAGCACGACCGCATTCCCCGGCGGGACGAGCCAATCATGTTTCAGCAGCTACCAGGCATGGACTTGGGTCTCAAATGCTTACTACGGCGGGGGAAACATACGTCGGATGCGGGCCGGCGGATGCCCGGCCAGCGGGTGTTGGGCGTACGCCTACGCGGACTACGCCACCTCGGTCCACATTTGCTACACCGGCTGGGTATCAGGCAATAACGGGGTCATCAACCAGATGGAAGACAACGGGGCATCGCACACGATCTACGGCCACGTCGACGATTCGCCTAACCACACCAACTGCTACGTGATCGCCTAATCATGAGCCTATCTACGATGAGCAAGGGCATGACAGCGAGTATCGCAGCCGCGTTTGGCGCGGTCGCGGTCTGTGCAGCGGTGGCAATCGGTGGCGGGTCAGACCCGTCCATCGAGTCCGAAACGGTGGGGACGCTGCCCCCTGCGACAGTGCTCACCCCAACCAGTACGCGCCAGGTCGAGCCGCCGAAGCGGCCGGAGATCGATGCAGAAGCTGTCACCCGCCAACTCGCCGAGTCCTTCAGTGTCCTTCGGGGCGCGTCTGCCGCATCCGATGGGCAATCCTCGGAGGCCAAGGCCATTGCCGACGGGGGGCAGACAGTATTCGTGAGGGTTCAGCAGCAAGGCCTGTGCGTGGCCGCAGCCGGAGGCGGTGGAGCCTGCGGCAGCTTTGATGCCGCGACGACACAGCCGACCATCCTCCACACCGCCGGCTGGAAGGACGGCGTTGCAGTTGAGACGGTCACGGGCGTCGTCCCTGACACAGTCCGAGCCGTACGCATTACGGGCGGCGACGGCTCCCCGCAAACCATCGCAGTCCGCCAGAACGTCTTTAGCGCGGACATCGTCGGACGAACACGGGCCCTCACGTGGGTCATGAACGACGGATCGAGCATCCGCCAACTCCCATAGCGATGCCGACTCGGATGGGCTGGGGCTACTTGCCCAGCCCATCACGCGTTGTGCCTCCCAACCCACCAAGCCGACCTCGCGCGAATGGAACGTGAGTCTCACCGCAGGGCCGGTAGGCCTGCCGTCCTGGATTACGTGGCAATCGATTTCGAGACCGCAAACTCACACCGCGGTTCACCCTGCGCCCTTGGCCTTGCCCGCGTTCGAGCGGGTGTCGTGGTGGACGAGCAGCGTTGGCTGATCCGCCCTCCCGCGCGCGTCGACTACTTTGACGATTTCAACGTAGGTCTCCACGGGATCACGCCCGAAATGGTGCAGAACGCACCTCGCTGGGCGGAGGTGCTCCCAAGCCTCACGGCGTACATCGGCGATGACGTCGTGCTCGCTCACAACGCTGGCTTTGATGTCGGAGTGATCCGGTACGCGTGTGCCATCGACGGCATTCCATGGCCGGGCATGAGATTTCTCTGCAGCCTGGTGCTAGCCCGTCGGGCCTTGCGACTCCCCTCTTACCGGCTGCCGTTCGTGACTGACTCGCTCGGGATTCCTTTCACAGATCACCACGACCCACTTGCCGATACTCGCGCCGTGGTGGAGGTCATCCGCGGGCTTATTCAGTTGCAGGGGGTCTCGGACCTTGAAGGACTGGCGTCGTCCCTGAGCGTCTCGATCGGTCGCATGAGCGCCGGTTTTTACGCCGGCAGTGTTCGCATTGGTGGTGGCCTTGTGAAGCCAGCAACCAACGAAGATGCCGACCCGGACGGTCACCTTTTCGGTCGAGTAGTCGTGATCACTGGAACTCTGTTCTCGATGCAACGTCAGATCGCCTGGGAGGAGGCTGCCCGCGTTGGAGCCATTCCCGAGATGCGTCCGACCAAGCGCACCAACGTGCTCGTCGTGGGCGACATCAATCCCGCTTCCCTTCGACCAGGCTCCGAGATCACGGGCAAGGCTCGCCGAGCGTTTGAGCTGCAGGCACAGGGCTACGACATCGAAGTCATGACAGAAGACGATTTCGTCCAATGTCTCGCACCAGAACCACCGAGTCCGTAGCAGCCTGCGACCACCCGGCCACCGACCGGTTGCGGTCGCTGGTTGAAACCCCGAAAACGATGGGTTCTCGCGGCATCAAGTCACGGCGGGGACCGACAACACCGCCGTTTTGAACCCCGTCGCCTAACGAAAGAAACCCTGCGATTTGCAGGGCTTCTCTATCGGGGAGACAGGATTTGAACCTGCGACCGCCCGGCCCCCAGCCCGCAGGAATCAGTTCGATCCACTGCTGCTGTGTGCATGCAGTTGAATCTACTTGAACTCAGTGGCGTTCAGCTTTTCTGAGTTTGGTCCCCGTTTGGTCCCCGTCGCCGCCGAGATAGCGGCTAGCGGGCGACTGGCCTGGGAAGTTCAGCCAGGTAGGCCTCGCCGAGGGTGCGAACGTGCTTCTTGTACTCGCGGTCCGTGAACAGCGTGGCGTTCGCCTTGACCATCCCGTTGATCACGACGATCTGCGGTTCCACGTAGCCGCGCTCGGCGAGCTGTTCACGCGATCCGTTGTCGAGCAAGCAGAACAACCGGTAGTGACGGCGCCCCGGGCCGGTCAAGCGAATCTCGTAGTAGCCGGCCATCGCTCCGTGCATCGCCTCCCACTTACCGCCGCCACTAAATGCCGGTGGAGGCGCCGCACGCACCGCCTCGAGCACCGCGTTGAATGTGGCGTCGATCTTCGCCGGGCACGAGTCGAGAAACTCCTCGGCAGGAACTCGTCCACTTGCCCCTTGGTAGTAGACGACTCCCCAGGCCACGATCGGGCCGATGCTAGGCGCCGATTAGGACGCGCACGCCCGAGTGGCGGCTCTAAGCCGCCCTGGGTGGCGCGGACTTTGTGCGCGGCACCACGACAACGTCGGCGCCCAAGGCGTCAGCCAAAGCGACCACGGTCCCCAACTCCGGGTTGCCTTTCGCGGTAAGGAGGCGCCGGACGCTCGCCGGGTGCTTGTCGATAGCGCGCGCGAGCTCTGCCTTGCTCATCGAGTGCGCCTCGCGCAGCTCGTCGAGCCGATTCACGATCTCGTCAGTCGCGGCGATAGCCCGCTGCTGACGCTCAAACTCGGCCCGAAACTCGCCATCCTCGGCGATCCGCCGAGCCAGACGACGGTCGTGGTGACTGGTATCAACCTTTTTGGCAGCCATGACTGGACTGTAACACACAGGTTACGCTCCTTCGACCGACAACGTAACGCCCGAGTTACGCCTTGGCGATACAGCTTTCTCTTCCGGGAAGGCCTAGCCGCCGTGTGACGCGAGCGGGCTCCAAACTCGCATGTACTGTTGCGCGATGCCCGCGGATCTACCGGCTGTCCTCACCGATTTCGCTGCTTCACTCGGCGACGCGGGCTTCCAGGTGGTTGCCGACGAGTCGGGCGGGATGGACTGCCGAGCACTGAGCTTCCGCCGCGGCGATGTCGTGATCAGGGCCTTGAAGGAACGCGGGGTGTGGTCTCTCGACATAGCGGTCGACGGCTGGGCGGAAGGTCTCGTGTTCCCAGTCGTTCATGGGACCCTTCGGCGGAATGAGCACGACCCCGAGGGGTACGACCCCTTTCCGCCTCGCCGAGATCGCGATCCGGCCGCCGGGTACGACGTTCCGTCCGCGGTGCGCTGGCTCGTTCGCATTCTCCTGACGGCGGGACTGACCGACATCTCGTCCGCCGGCGAGTCCAACCGTCTGGACTTTCAGCGCACACCGGTAACGGTCAGCCTCGAACCGGGGGCGCCAGGTTGGTCGGTGCACCTGGGTATCGATGAAGGCGACGACCAGCAATGGCTGCCCCTCCCCACCTTCAACGGGTTCAGTGCAGGCTGAGCGCTGTCGCCCGGCGTTCCGCAGAACTGAACCTGCGACCGCCCGGGCCTTCCCGCCGTGGTCACAGGTTCAAAACCCAGCAAACTCAACGGTTCGAGCGTGGCCGCGACCGCGACGGGGACCAAAATTCCTCGCACTTGATCCTCGTAGCCAGCCTCGAAAAACCACAGAAGCCCTGCATTCGCAGGGCTTCTCTATCGGGGAGACAGGATTTGAACCTGCGACCGCCCGGCCCCCAGCCACCCCGAATCAGTGTTATTCGTTGTGTTTGAAAGCATCTGAGGCATTCTACAGGGACCTCAGACGGCTCAGATTCGCTCAGTTTGGACCCCGTTTTGGACCCCGTCGGCGGACTGGCGATCCTCGCCCGTGCGGGCCAACCGCTACCGGCGCCGTAGCTCGTTGCCGTTCCGGTCGTACCAGATGTAGTGACCCAGCCACGCTCTGTCTGGGATGACCGCGTCGATCACATACGTGTTGTCGCGCACCTTCACGATGATGCCTTTGTCCCCACGGAGGCGAGCTTTGACGGTGTCCACACCATCCGGAACGACTCCCCAGAGTTGCAGACGCCGCCCCGATGCCGCGCCGCCGGACAGTCTGCCGAGGGCGATATCGCGCGAAATCCTGCAGGCACCTCCGTATCCGCCCGCGTACCCATTCGAAGCAGCCGATGGTGATGCTTTGGATAGAACGCAGAGGACGTCGCGGCTCCCACTTCCCTTCGGAGTAACCGGGTACTTGGCTCGCTCTGCCGGCACAATGATCCACGCCGCGTCCGACCGTTTAGCGATCCGGCGGATCGCGTCGGTCCGGACGCCCGACACACCCCCTGATTCGCGGTTGTTCGTCAGCGCGTGCCGCAGGATGTCCTCAACGTCGGGGCCTCGATCGGTATCGACTTGCGGACGCCGAAGGACGCCGAGCATGCGCAGCTGGTCTGCCGGTACCGCCGACGTGCCGACCGTTGGGTGGCCCATGTTCTTGTTGCCGAGTACTGGCTGCCAAGGACTTTTCGGTTTCGACGCCGTCCCGCCCGGCACCCCACGGGCGTCGCGGTCAGCAAGCATCTTGCCGTTTCGCTTGCACACCCCCGGATCGGCGGTCGGAAACACGATGATCGCTCCGGGCGACTGCTCGTTGGCGACGCACGGCGTCAACGCCGGAACTGTGCGGGTAGACGCCACAACTCCGCCGCTTCGCCAAAGCTCGCGGCAGATAGACACAACGGTCCGGCCGTCTGGCTGCATCGCGATCACACCCGATTGGGCCTCATCGGTCGCACATCCGATGCCCACCAGCACAGGGTCCTTGGGCTCGATCACGGCCCATGCAACGCCTGCCAGCAGCGCCCCGATGCAAACTATGACCAGCGCCGCGCGCCACCTTGAATTTCCCATCGCACTGATAAGAGCCACCCCACCAAGAACTGTGACCGCTCGCGGGCGGCTCGGTGCGCTCAGCCCGACAAGCCCCGGGAACTCCACTGCACGCAAGTCGCGCGCTGCCGACGTCACAACGATCGATCGCGGGACAACAGCCCTCCCGAGACGAAGCACCGGCATATAGAAACATAACTTCCCAAGGCCGTCTCAGGGGCCCCTAGAGGGAGCTGCCAAGGACCCAGAAGCCCCGTGATTCGGACGGCCGCCTGGGACCCCACCGCAACCTCGGCGAGCCCGCTACCGAGTAACGGTGATGCGCGCTCGCTCTGGCCAACCTTTGGTCGGAGCGCCCCGGCGTCGACGGTTGTTGACAGGCATCGGAGTACCCACATTTCCGGCCGAATCACGCCACTCGGGGACCACTAGGTACGAGCCAGCCGTGGCAGGCATCGACCGTGCCGTCGACGCAGACCCTCGGTACACGCACACCGCACGGCCCCCACTTGGTGGCTGACGCGGCACACGGCCGTCCCACTTCCAGACCGACTGGCCGACCCTGAGGGTCCTGCGGAGCACCTCGATCGGCACTCCGTTCGTGATCCGAAAAATCCGGACCTGCGGACATGCAAGAGCCGGCGAACCAAAAGTCACATGCACGCCAGCGCCATTTCGGGAGTCGAGCTTCTCCGGCCCCGGATCGTGCTGGGGCCCGATCGAACGCACCAACGGACGCGGCGGCACGGTGTCCTTCCAGACGGACTGCGGTCGCACGAATGCCCGTCCCTGGTTTCGCAGCGAAACGCGGACCCGGTACCGCCCGTCAGGAACGAGCCGACCGTCGTTCCCTCGACCGTCCCAGTAAACGTCCGCGAGCCGCACGTTTGCGCGAGCCACCCGATCCCGCGCCAACGATCTGACGACCTCGCCCTCACTGTCGAGCATCACGATCGACACCCGATCACCGACCGTGAGCGTTAGGCCGATTCTGACTCGGTCCCGTCGGCCGTCCCCATTCGGCGAGAAGACAGACCGGCCACGCTTGCCTGTGTCGACCCCAAAACCGGAGATTACGGTGGGCCCGCTCTTGAGCTTCTGCGCGACGAAAAACGCGCCAAACGTCGCGGCGACCAGCACGGAAAAGATCAACGCGCGCGCCTGCCTCACGATCCGAACACTCGCTTGCGCGGTTTCGTCGTGCACCACGAACCAAGTCTGTTCGGGAGCTGCATAGGCACAGATATAGAGCGGAAACGACGCATTCTGTGACGACGTAACTGCTGTGCTTCTCGACCCGAGGACTCGCGCGCCAGCCAGCGTCATGTAGCCCGTCACAAGAAACCTGTTCGTGGCTCTTAACGGGCGAAGTGTTTCCGTTTCTCGACAACACACGCATAAGGAGAGTCATGAACGCAAGAACATTGCGCACATCTCGGCTGTGGCGAACCCCGTTGGTCCTAGGGGCAGTGGCCGTTTCGCTTGGCCTATTGCCCTCAGCCGCCGGAGCCGAAGGAGGGACGTACTCATACACACGGCTCGACCCCGGTGAGAGAGTCGCCGGCCCAACCCATACTCAACTCTCGATGAGCAAGTCCTGGGCTCCGTCATCGAGTTACAAAGCGAGCGTCTCAGCGCACTATCCGGGAGGCTGGACGGAGGCATACGCCTACAGCGAGGCTTGGTCGGTGGCATGCATCAATATTCCGGGATACAACCTCGGCGCAATGGCAAAGAATCCGCACTCAGTGGACCTGATGTTCAACTCGGTAGAGGGGTACAAGGGGGGGTATTGGACATGGTGCTAACACAGAAGAATCTGGTGGCAACGCTCGTCGGGGCCTGCGCACTGGCCGGTGGTGTCACAGCAATCGCCGTTGGGCAAGGCGAAGCCACGGATCCCGCGTCGAAGAGCAGCGACCCTCAGATCGCCCGGTGGGACGTCAAGTCCCTCGTAGCTAAGGACGCGTCACCCATCACAGCGGTCCCGGCTGGCGTCACCGAGCAATTCGCGGTGTTCGCCCGTCCCGCCGACGGGCTGCCTGACAAGGTCGCCGCGCGTGTCGGTGCCAGAGACAATTTCGGTCGAAACACGGCGCTCGCCCGCCGGATCGAAACAATCAATGGCTACGGATGGGTGACGCCTGGCGACGGCTGGCTCTGTCTTACTGTCCCTGCACCCGGCGGCATCGAAGCAGTCGGATGTTCTCCGACTGAGACCGCCGCAGCGAAGGGCCTCTGGGTCCGAGTTGGCACCCCGGGGGCATCTCAGGCCATCGACACCGTCGTTACACCCGTGGGCGTCAAGGCCGTTCAGTTCGGCCCGAAGCAGGTCTCCGTCTCGCGGGACGGAGTGGCTAGCGCAGAGGTCAGCACTGAGACGGACTACCAGCTGGTCCGGTAACACGCAGAAGCAACGTTTGGCTAGGCCTGGGGCCCCTCGGGCCTAGCCAAACACCTCAAGACGGAGCAGCGACGATCAGCAACGACGAACGTCACCAGGAGTCCTGGACATCATGATCAAGCGCATTGCAGCATCAGCCGTAGCACTCGCTGCTCTCGCAGCTGGGGTCTTCGCACTCACCAACGGATCCACCGCCGCTGGCGGCATCTCCGACGCGACAAGACACCAGCAGCAACAAGTGCGGGACGCATACGCCGTGTTGGAGACAGGACCCGTTAGCGGCCCCAGCTCGGATGGCGGTTGGCCCGCCCGCTTCCGAAAGATCACGGCAGCCCGAGGCGGCACCATCGGCGAGTCGGACATCCGAACCGCAATCGCGACCAACGAAGTCACGGTCAATGTCGCCCTGACAGATAAGAACCTCTGCTTCCGTGTGGCCGATAGCGGCGGGGGCGGATCCGTCGGTTGCTCCGCCATCGACGAAGCAGGCACGGCGTCAGAACCCCACATGGCAGTCGACAAAACCGACAGCGGCATGAGGATCACCGTGCTGTCTCCCGACGATGTATCGGGACTCACGATCCGCGACGCGGACTCCGTGACGCTCAAGGCGCCCGTGGTCAACAACGTCGCGACCGCTCGGACCGATGCGGCGGCTGCGGTGATCAGCTGGACCGATGGCTCTGGGAAGTCAGAGCAGCTGACGGTCAAGCAGCCCTAGACGCAGGCGTAGGGATCGGCTGTGCCAGGCCCGCCTGCACAGCCGATCTGCGGCCACCCTCCGCCAAAGAGCTAGTCAGCTGGCAGGAACCGCAACCTGTCCAGATCGACGGCGCCGTCAAACACCAACAAGAACGCACCGCCAGACCCCAGCGGCACGTTCCGAACGCCCTCTTTCGTCCTCACACGCAGACTCTTGACATCGTCGGCGACGCGCCCGAACGCCAGCCCGCGGTCAGGTTCACCGCGGGCAGGGCCGGTCGCCACAAACAGTCGTGTCGCGTTCTGATCCGGACGGCCACAAGCGCCGTAGTCCGTCGGAGAAAATGCGCGAAACTCGTTTCCGCGCAGCATGCCTAGCTGTCCCTTGTACAAATGGCCAGCGATGATGCACTTCTTGCCGTCGGTCTGCCCATAAACACTGGCGCCCCACGGCAGCTTTCCGCCAGGATCCTTCGCCTCCACGGCCAGAATCCGAGTGCCGGCGTCACGAGCGTTAGGCGGCGCATCAGTGCGCTCCTCTGCAGGCTCGCCGATACTGATCAATGCCGCCGCACCCGCGCCACCTGCAACCACGACGCTCACGACACCAGCGAGAAGGAGCGGACGACCAAAGAAGCGCCGCCGCGCCGGCTTCTCGCTTGAACGCTGCTCGGCTGCAGCAACCAGACGGTCCCCGAACTCGCGGATCCCGGGCGGCATCTCATCCCGAGGATCGTCGTCGCTACTCATGACACACCTCCGCCCACCGTGTCAGGTTGGAGACGCTGAGAGAGCGTGCGCAGACCGCGGGACACCCGAGCCCGCACCACTTGTTCACTGACCTCCAACTGGCGGGCAACGTCCGGATAGGCAAGCTCTTCAACCACCCGCAACTGGATGGCCTCGCGTTGATCAGCCGGAAGTGTTTCCAGCGCATCATCGAGCTGCTCGCTGAGTGTCGCCAATGCCGCCAGATGTTCGATGCGATCGATCTCCGGGTCGGTGAGTTCAGCAGTCTGAACGCCCAAACGTGCAAGAGCCGCACGTTCGACTCGACCCGACCGCCAGTAGCGAGAAAGTTGAGTTCGCGCAATTGAGTAGAGCCAGCCAGCTTCTTCCGCCGGGCTCGTGCCACGAAACTGGCTGCACTTCTCAAGGGCGACCGCGAAGGTTTCCGACATCAGGTCAACGCCGGTCTCGGCGTCACCGACCTGCCGAGTGAGGCACACGAGGAGCTGCTGCCAGTGCTGCTCGTAGAACTCACCGAAAGCCAACGGGTCACTCGCCGCTCGTCGGAGCGTCGAGGATGACGAGCCCGAATTCTTGAATCGGGAGAGCGGGCGACGGGGCAAGTCAGAAGACGATCACGAAGCAGAACGGTCACAGATTCTAGACCCATGGCTCTAGTGGGGCATGAGATCAATTCTGCTTGCCGTGGTTGTTGCCACGCTCGCGCTTCCGGCAACAGCCCAAGCGTGGGTCTACACGAACATTACGGATTTCAACCTCACTCAAACCGCGGTCACGTACGGGACCTACTCCATCAGCGTTAGTGGCGATGGCAGCGCGTCCTACCGCTGGGACGACGTCCCTACGAAAGACACCGTGATCTCCGGGAACAACTGCAGTGACGGGTCCGTGTACAGCTCCCCGCGAAACATCCCTGCCGGCGACACCAGCTACTACGGCCTGTTCGGTGGCAAGGCCGCGGGCACGTGCTTTCTTCTCCGCGGACGGGTCGCGACCGGCCAAGGATCAATGACCAACTACGACGGGATCCTCCGGCGATGACCACCATCAAGACACTCCTTCGTCCCATCGCCGCCTCGGCGGTCATCGTGGCAGCCGGCGCCTCCGTCGCGTGGGGAATCCAGACCGGAGCCGATCCGGCAGAGGTCTCGGCCCAACCAGACATCTCGTTCCGCGAACCCGCGGTCTCCTGGTCAGGCGAACAACTCGTCAAGCGTGCGGCACTCTTCACGTCCTCGGTACCACTGCCGACCGGCGGCAACTTCAACGGGATCCGCTGGGCCGACCTGGAAGCCGCGACCGACACGGACATTCGCTTCCTTCTCCAGTACAACGCCGCCTGCCAATGGCTCCGAGCCACGGCCGACCGGCGCGACACTGCCGATCAGGAAGCCGTCTGGAGCCAGCTGCCCAGCTGGCCTGCAATGCGCCTGGATGGATACGGCGAGCAGTTCCAGTCGGCACGCGCATCAGCCCTGCAGGGCCGTGACTCGGCGCTCAGTCGCCGTTGCGTCGAATCGCACGAGCGCGAGACGTCCTACGCCCAAGACATCGGGCGGCAACCGTCGAGTTGACGGCGACGCATCCGCCGCTTGTGGCTGACATCAGCGAGATCAGCAAGGAGCTTGAGCGCATCGAGGAGAGCGCGAAGTATTCCTCCCAGTGCCAATTCGAGCAGGCGAAGTTCTGGCGCGGCGTCAACCTAGCAATCGGTGCTCCAGCGTCCGCGCTCGCAGCGCTCGCTGGAGCGACCGCGTTGGCGGACACCGGAGGCCGCGTGGCGGCCGGCGTCATCGCATTGACAGCAGCAGGACTTGGCGCAATCGCGACAAGCCTCAATGCTGCCCAACGCGTCGAACAGGCACAAGCGGCCGGGAATCTCTATCTCTCACTCCAGAGCGACGCCCGAGTGGCCCGACTCGTGGACCTCGAGTCCGCTGCTGAGGATGAAGCACGGAGCGCTCTAGCCGACCTGCGCAGCCGCCAAGACGATGTCAACCAGGGGTCCGCCCTCCCATCGTTCTACGCCTACTACCGCGCCAAGCGCAACATCAACAAGGACCGCCAGAACTACGCGGCCGACGACGACTGAAAGGCCCCATGGCAACCACGACAGCAGCCGCGTTCACTGGGTTCGTTGAGAAGCTCAAGCCGACCGAGGCGCAGTGGGCGACGATCCACGACCGTCGCACCTCGAACCACAACAAGCTCGTCCAAGCCTTTCCCGCCTCAGAGACGTTGACATTTGACTATTCGTCGCTGATCGGATCAGCCGACCGCGGGACCATCATCCGGCCCGTTGATGACGTAGACGCCGTTGCCGTGTTTGACCCCGCGGGTTATGAGCAGTACCGGTACGACTCAAAGAAGTTCATCTACCGGGTCCGGGACGCCTTGTTCGCCGGCGCATCGATCGCAGGAACCCGAGGCCAAGCGGTCCGCATCTTCTACGCGTCCGGACCAAAGGCAGACATCACCCCGGGCTTCCCGCGCAAGGGCGGCGGATTCCTGATTCCTAAAGGCGACGGAACCTGGCAAGCAACCGACCCCGACTTTCACGACAGCTACATCGCCGACAAACACGCCGCGCTCGGTTACCACCTCAAGCCCATGGCGCGTCTCATCAAGGCCTGGAACCGCGAGCACAGCGAATGGCTCTCCTCGTTCCACATCGAGTGCATCCTGGCTGCGACGTTCAGCTCACTCGGCGCGAACTACCGCGAAGCCTCCTGGAAGTTCTTTGACTGGGCACCATCCAATCTCCACGTGACTGACCCCGCCGGACACAGCGGTGACCTCGCCGCGAAGCTCACGACCACGCAGATCCAAGCGATCAAGACCGCGCTCGCATCCGCGCGCGACCGGGCTCGGAAAGCTCTCGACGCCGAGGTCAACGGCGATCATCAAGAAGCGATTCGACTGTGGCGGATCATCTTCGGATCCGACTTCCCGGCCTACGGCTGACCATCGAACCTCCGCCCTCCCGAGTAGCGTCGTAACCGGCAATTATCATTCGCCAATGGACTGGCCGAACCTGATCGAGTTGCTTCCCAAGCGGCTACTCCAGGTCGTCCGGCTTGCGTTCGTCGCACTTTGTCTCTTCCACGCACCGGCGGCGGCCGCCGTGGTCCAGAGTGCCGCGCAAGCCCAGGCCGCTGTGATCAATCAAAAGCTCACCGACCTTGTCCTCGACCCGTATCTCGAGCGCGTTCAAGCCACCGAAGACGAACCACAGCCCCGCAGCGCGCGAGACAGGTGACCAGTGCTGCGACCGCATGTCAGCCGATGGCTTAGACATACGCCGTGTCACCCATCCGCCACGAACGGAGGCGGATGGGTGTCAGGTTCGCACGGAGTCACAGATTCGCCCCTCGCGGCTCTGAAGAACATGACCATCCGCGATTCCCCGCCGGCGAGTCGTTAAAGGAGCAACCGTGCGACTAAGCCAACTCTACGTCCGGTTCTACCGCTCGTTCAATTTCGATTACGAGCGAAAGGCACACCCAAACGCCAAGCCAGAATCCTGGGAGCAGATCGACGGCGAAGGCTGGTTCCCGTTCATCCGGGTGCAACTTGACCGGCACGTAACCGCGATCGTCGGTGCCAACGAGTCAGGGAAAAGCCACCTCCTCGGAGCTCTCACAGCAGCCCTCGACCCAACAGATCTCGGAAGACACGACTTCTGCCGCTACTCCGCGCTCTTCTCTGTCGAACAAGGATCAATGCGAGTTCCTGACTTTGCACTCGACCTCGATCTCGACGACGACGATGTCGAGATCGCAGACGTGCTCCAGCTCGGCGCCGGCCAGCGCACACTCACGTTCGTACGGCTCGGCAACGCGGACCCCGCGATTCTCGACCAAGACCGGGCCCTACGGTCACTCGACCCAGCCCAGCTCGCGGCACTCGAGGCCCGCCTCCCGAAACCGTTCCTACTTGAGACCAATGTGCCGCTTCCAGACAGCGTCTCGATCGCGGCGCTCCTAGGAAGGACCCGCACCCCGCTGCATTCTCGACGGCTGCGATCAGAACTCACCGACTTCATCGCAGGATTCGAAAGCTACGTGCCAGACGCGGTCATCGCCCAAGCGCAAAGCATCTCGGACATCCTCAGTCGCAGCGACGTCGCCGACCAGGAGGCCAACCTCGCGGCATCCGAAGCGCTAGCCATCAAGCTTCTCAAGGACGTCGCACAGATCGACGAGGCTGCTTTCAAGGACCTCGAACAAGCGCTCAACAAGGGTCAAGAGGGCCGGGTTGGCGGACTCATCGAACAGATGAACCGGTCACTCGCTAGACACCTCAACTTCTCCCGCTGGTGGCGCCAGGACCGCGATTTCGAGCTCCGCCTCGCACCACGAGAACGGGAACTCGTCTTCACGATCCGCGACCGAACCGGCACCGACTACTCGTTCAGCGAACGTAGCCGCGGCCTTATGTACTTCCTCAGCTACTACGTGCAACTAAAAGCCCATCAGCCAACGGACGGCTTCGAAGTACTCCTGATGGACGAGCCTGACGCGTTCCTGTCGAGCGCCGGGCAACAGGACCTCCTCCGGACGCTGGAACATTTCGCGCGCCCCGAGGACGGAAGCCGGCCCGGGCAAGTGGTCTACGTCACGCACTCTCCGTTCCTGATCAACAGGAACGCCGCTCACCGAATCCGTGTCCTTGACAAAGGCTCAGACGAAGAGGGAACCCGCGTTGTGCGAAATGCCGCTCAGAATCACTACGAACCACTCCGTTCAGCGATCGGCGCGTTCGTTGCGGAGACCGCGTTCGTCGGCGGCTCGAACCTGCTTGTTGAAGGCGTCGCTGACCAAGTGATTCTCGCTGGCATGGCCACTTACCTTCGAAAGCAAGGTGTAAGCCCCAGCCAGCTTTTGGATCTCAACGAGGTAACGATTGTTCCCGCAGGTTCAGCGTCAAGCGTCCCGTACATGGCGTACCTCGCACGAGGCAGAGACGAGATCCGTCCCGCGTGCGTCGCCCTGCTCGACGGCGATGCCGCCGGGAGAGCAGCAATCAAGAAGCTCGAGCGTGGCGAGGTAAACGGCAAACAACTCCTGCCTCCAAGCTGCATCCTTGACCTCGGATCCTGGGCTGAGAAGGCCTTACCCAAACTCGATCCGGGCGTCAGCGCTGTCGAGATTGAAGACCTCATTCCAATCAGCATCGCGTGCAAGGCCGCGCATGCCTACGCCCGGAAGATGCTCGGCGCCACGGCTCCAGGGTTCGACGACAAGGCCGTCACAGCCGCGCTTCATTCCTCCTCGGGTCAGCTCTGGAAGGCCATTGCTACCTGCTTTGCCGACGGCTACGACGGCGCACATATCGACAAGGTCGGATTCGCCAAGGAACTGATCGAGATTGTCGACGCCGCAGCCGACACCCAGAGCGGCTCCGCCGGTCTCCCGGCTCTCCGCGACAACTTCAAACAGCTCATCGCCGACTTGACGGCCAAGCTCGCAACCGCGGAGCAGGCAGAACGCGACAAACGCCAATCGAAGCGGCTCAACAGAGCGGTCGTCGCGTTCAATCAAGACCACCCGACCGGCAGCACCCGCGACGACGCAAGCCAAGTACTTCGTGACATCGACAACGGCCTCGACGGGGCGGCAGGCGATGACCGCACCCGGCAAATTATCAGCGACATGCGGCGCCGGCACGCGCTCGATACAGACCCCCTTGAAGCCGTCGCCGACTTCACGCAATTCAAGGATGACCTCAACACCCTGCTGTACCAAGAACGTCTCGCCCACCAGCCACCGGAACCAGCAACCGTCGCACCAAAGAAAAAACGCACCGCTAAACCGGCAAAGCCCGGACCCGCCACAACCGAGCCGACCACCTCAGGCGAGTAGCACCCGTATCCGGCACCCGGCGCTTCGTCCAGCTGAACCTGCGACCAGGCCGCCCGGTCCCCGGTACCCAGAAGGCCGTGTCTCCTGGTGTGTTTTGTGAGCATTTGAAGGAATTTACGGTTCCAGGGGCGACTGGGTTTCGCTGAGTTTGGACCCCGTTTTGGACCCCGCGTATCCAGGCCGTTGAGGAACGACGACGGCGCCTGACGATCAGGGCTTCGCCGGACCGTGTAGCCAGTCTTGGCTCGGTCACAGAAATCGGCCTCGCGGCTCCTAAGAAACATGAGGACAAGTCCATCAAGCCGGGCATCCGGGACTGCCGGGGCAACAACCACGAACAAGGCGGCCTCGGTTGGACGCCGCAGCAGCCGGCCCAGATTCAAAGTCGGACCTCGACTCGCTGCTATCGGCGCCGCCAGTTTGCTCTTCCTGTTCAGCTCATTCGTCGGGATCGCTGCCGCCTATGTGCATTACCACGGCGCCTATGGCTACAACCACGGTCTCCGCGATGGGTACAACAACAATGGCTTCCTGACGAACGAGATCGTTGACCAGTACTCGGGAGCCAAATACGCAACGCGCTACCAGTCCGGCATCGAGAGAGGCACGATCAGTTGCTTCCATTGTGGTGACCTCGGCAGGTCGATCTACCCATCCATTAACGAATGTCACGAGTCGGCACTGTTCAGCGCCAACGACCCGGAGTTGCCAAACCACGCCCACTACCACCAAGATTTCTGCGGGTGATCTCCATGAACACGAAACGACTCAGCATCATCGCCGTCATCGGTGTCGCAGCCGGCATCGGAGCTGTTCAAGCAGTCTCCGCACTGGAAAGCGACGAACCGAAGCAAGCCGTAGTCGGCCAACCCGGCAAGTATCTCGAGACTCTCTCGGTGGGAGTTCGTGAGCAGGGCGACGACCTGTGCCTTGACATCGGGATCCCTGCGGATGGCGACCGACAGTCCGGCTCCTCGTGGGCCTGCTTCAAGCGCTCGCAGCTCGATGACAAAACCGTGAGTTGGTCCGCTTTCCAATCGGACCAAGGTGCGGTTATCGCGGGGTTTGTGCCGCCCGGCGCCACACGCATCGAAGCCCGGTCATCATCGGTGCAGAACGCGCGTATCGTGCCACTCAAGCCGGAACTCGGTGGGGCAAACCTCCGGGCGTTCGTCGTCGAACAACCCGGCAAGAGCGAACGGTCGACTCTGGTTGCGCTCAACGCTTCTGGAGACGAGGTCGCGTCAGTCGACGGACCAAAAGTCGTCGATCAAAAGGCACCGTCCGACGAATAGGCCGTAGCTGACGAGCGCATGGCCCCGGGACGTACGAGGCCCGGGGCCACGCGTGTCGGCCTCCAACAACACCCCTGTCCGTTGCCAGACGGTGGCGGTCACGGGACAGGTGACGAGCCGATCTAGACAGTGACTCGCCCTCCATTGGGTAGGCCGGGTCAGGAACTAGAGCCGACAAGGCTCCTCGAACTGGGAGGAAGAACCGCCGAACCCATAGCAACCTGCGACCGCCCGGCCCCGGTCCGTTGCGGTCGCTCGTTCAAAACCCTGAAAGGAATGGGTTCTTGTCGCGTCAGATCGCGGCGGGGACCACGAAATATGCCGTGTTGGACCCCGTCGCCTAACCGAAAGAAACCCTGCGATTTGCAGGGCTTCTTTAGTCGGGGAGACAGGATTCGAACCTGCGACCGCCCGACCCCCAGCCCGCAGGAATCAGTTCGATCCACTGCTCTGGTGTGCATTGAGTTGAATCTACTTGATCTGAGGGACGCTCAGTTGCACTCAGTTTGGTCCCCGTTTGGTCCCCGTGGGCTGGCCCACGAGCCGCACCCGCACCGCTCCGTGAAGTTGTATGCGCGTTGGCCGCGTGGCCATCGCGGTCGCATACCCGAGACGTCCCGACACTCCACCCCCGAACACCGAGTGGCTGGGATTACGTTCCGGCAGCCGCGACCTTCTTGAGCGCGACCACGAATAGGCTTGGCTCATGTCAATGGACGGACGTCACGACGTGCCTCGTTGGGACGCCGAAGAAATCCTCACCACAGACCCTCTCGCGATGATCGCCCGCGCGGCCGCGGTCGGTGATGCGGCCGCGCAAGAAGTGCTCAGACTTGACGCGCTAATCGAGGCCCGCGACGCTGAGGGCGCTGGCGCGTCGCTGACGAATCTGTCGAGCTGGCTGGACCTTACGCTCCAAGCGGAGATCGCGATCACGCTGGGCCGGATTGTGGCTGGGGACTCCGCCGAACTGACAGCTGGTGAGCAGACCGTCAAAGCGGCGGTGCGGCAGACGCGACAGCTTCAGGAAGCCTGGGAGCGCATCTGGCGGGACCTGGGGCCAGACCAACTGGACTGGCTCACGCAGACCGCAGCGGGACAGGCAATCTTTCACCGCCTACGGCGCGCAGCGCCCCGCCAGCAACAGGTGCTCCCTCCAGGGGAGCGTCGGGTCCTCGAGCAGCGCGACGTCACATCTCGCGCGGGCTGGGTGGCCCTCAGCGCGCAGCTCCAGTCTCGACTGCGCATCGATCTCGGCGAGCACGTGATCTCGCTCGATCACGCCCTCGCCGCCCTGAAGGGGCCCGATCGCGCCGAACGACAACGAACATCCGAGGCGCTTGGCCAAGCCCTGCAGGCCCAGGACGATCTGTTCGCGCACGGATACAGCATGGTCGTGCTGGATCACGCTGGGACTGATCGGCTGCTCGGCCGTCGCCACTGGCTGGCCGCGATCAACGAAGCCAACGAGCTTTCCGACGCAAGCGTGGCCGCCCTGCTGACGGCCGTCGAAGATCGTTACCCGCTCGCGCAGCAGTGGTGGCGTCGGAAGGCCGAACTGCTCCAGATCCCAGATTTCGCGCACTTCGACCGGATGGCCCCGGTCCAAGCGCCCGAGGACGGAAGGACGTTCACGTTCGCGGAGGCGCGCGAGATCGTGGTCGGCGCCTATGCGGATATCGCACCGGAGTGCGGCGATGCGGCACGCCTGCACTTCGATCAACCGTGGATCGATGCGGTGGCACGACCCCGCAAACCCCAAGGCGCCTTCTGCAGTGCGGGCGCACCGTCCGGACACCCGTACGTCTCCGTGTTGTTCGAAGGAACAACGCGAGACCTGCTCGATCTCGCCCACGAGGTCGGACATGGCGTGCATGCAGTGTTGGCCGGCCCTCAAGGCGCGCTGCAGCATCTCCCCGGCCCCGCGTTGGCGGAGGTTGCCTCAGGCGTCGGCGAGGCGGTCGTGCTCGAGCGGCTTGTGGCCGAAGCGAACACGCCGCAAGCAATGACCGCGCTGCTCGGCGACCGGATCGATATCGCGGTTGCCAACACGTTCCGCCAAGTCGCAACGCTCGGCTTCGAGGCCGCCGTGCATGAGATGGTCGGTGCGAACGGCCCAGCGTCAGCAGGCGCCATCGCCGAGCACTGGACACGGTGCCAGCAAGACATGCACGGAGATACGGTGAGCGCGGGCCCCGGATACGAACACTGGTGGGCCTTCGTGCCCCACATCACCCGCTCTCCCGGCTACGTGTACGCGTATGCCGCCAGCGAACTCCTCGCACTGAGTCTCCTCGAGCGAAGAGACGCAGACGGAGAGAGTTTTGCCGCCAACTACCTGCAGCTCCTGCAGGCCGGTGGCTCCAGAAGCCCAGCCGAGCTGCTGTCGCCGTTCGGGGTTGATGTCGAGGACCCGGAGTTCTGGGAGTTGGGTCTCGCCCGCCTCGAACGCCTGGTCAGCATGGTGTAGACCTAAAGGCCAGCCTGCAGAGCCAGCTCGGCCCGGCCGCTCGTCGATGTCCGAGCTCCGGTCAGCATCAACAGAACCGTGTCGCCTTCGGCCACGCTGCCGACAGAAGCGTGTTTCTCGAACCCAGCACAGCAGAGGGCCGAGGCCATGCACACCTCGAGCCCGAGGCCCTCGAGCTTGGCGCGTGCGGCCATCGCCGCTTCGTCGGTGACGCTGCGCAGGGCACCGCCGCTCGCGCGTACAACGCGTGCGACGTCGGGGTACGACGTCGTCGGATCACCCAACAGCGTGGCCACGCACAACCCGGTGGGGCGCGGCACGACGTCCGACGGGCGAAGGGTCGGGGATCCGTCGATGAACGCCGTGACCATCGGGGCACAACTTTCCTGTTGGATCCCCAGGATTCGCGGGCTGGCAGGTCCGACGACCGTGTGGCTGACAGCGCGCGCCACCGCCAGCATCCCCATGCCGCTGCTGATCGCCTGCACGATCAGTTTCGGCGGGCTCGGCAGGCCGAGCAGCGCCTCGAGGTACCCCACCTTCAGGCCCTCCCGCCGCCCGATACTGAAAAACCCTTCCTCGCAATGGCAGCCACGGGCGGCGGCGAGACGCTCCGCATCGACATGAGCCTCGGCATACGAACTCCGTGTGGGCGCGATCGTCAGGTTTGCCGGCACGCGCTCCGGACTAGGGAACCCCTCGGGCACCACGAGCGTCGCAGTCATCTCCGGAAACGCCTCGAGCGCCCACGCAAAAGCAGCCCCGCTATTGCCGGTCGAGGTAAACACGAACTCACGAATCCCACGGTCGAACAGGTTCGCCACGGCGACAGCTGCCATTGGATCTTTCGTGCTGCCCGTTGGGTTGGCCCCCTCGACCTTCGCGAAGACTCGGGCTGGCGTGTCGAAATGCCCGGTTAGGTCGATCAATGGGGTCGGGGCGAGCGCGAGCCGCCCGAGCGAATCCGGCGTTGCGGGGAGCACGGCAGCGTGCCGCCGCAGCACATCGTCCCCGGAGTGCCGAGTCGCGTCGGTCGGCTGTGACTCCTGCTCTCCGTAGTGCGCTTCGCAGGCATGTCCGCAGACCCGGCACTTCCCCACCCAATCCGCCTGCATCCGATCACAGACGACGCAGTACATCGCCCCCTCCGTACCCGCTCCATCGGCGCTAAGCACGGTCCGGCACCTCCGCGTTCGTCGTGGTTTCGAAGGCAGCCACAAACCGGTCGAAGCGCGCATTCTCAAAGAGCATCCCGAGTTCGATCTCCTGTCCGAGCTCGTCCGCGATCGCTTCAGCCAACTCGACGACCGCCAGCGAATCTCCTCCCTCGTCGAAGAAGTCCATCTCGTCGCGGACCTCCTCCAGTTCTAGAATCTGACACCAGATCTTCGCAAGCGCTGAGCGTGCATCGCTGGCGACCGGGGCGGCTACTGCCACGAGCGCGCCGATGGCGGCCACGTCACGCTTGCCGTTCGGGGTGACTGGCACGCCATCGACCCGGACGATCCGCCGGGGAACAGCGGCAGGCGGCAGCACCTCGCGGAGCGCTTCCTTGATCTCATCTTGCGCCGCCCCGACCAGCGGAGCGACCACGGCACAAAGCCCGTCGCTCACGCTGATGGCCGCAGCGGAATCGACGGTCGGCACCGCCACCAGCGCGTGCTCGATCTCGTCGAGCTCGATCCGCTGACCTAGGTGCTTGACCTGTCGATCACCGCGCCCGAGATATACGTGGACGCCGTCCTCGTCGACCGCGACTTGATCGCCGGTGCGGTACCAGCGCTTCCCATCAGCGAGCGAGAACGGGGCGCCACTGTCCACCCGCGCCTCAGCGGCGTTCCAGTATCCAGCGGCCGCACACACCCCACCGACCACCAGCTCGCCAGCTTCAATGCGCACGTCCACATGCGGCATCGGAAAGCCAATCGGCACTGGGTCGCGCTCGGCACCGGGGGAAATCTCGTAGGTAAGGCAGCCGACCGTGGCCTCGGTCGGTCCATAGTGGTTCATGATTCGCACCGTCGGCGAGTCTGTCCGGAGGCTTCGCACGAGCGCCGCGTCGGAGCGTTCACCACCGAGCATCACCAGCAACGCGCTCGACCCGAGAGCTCCCCGTTGCTCGGCACTGAGAAACCGCAGGTGACTCGGAGTCGCCTTGACGTAGCTGTACGGGCCACGTTCGAGCAGGTCCGTCCCGAGATGCTGCCCGGCGCCCACCGGCGGGAGCAGCTTGACTGGCTCGGATTTGATGAGCGGCGGATAGATGCAGGTCACCGCATGGTCGAACGCCGCCGTGGCAAACAGCGGCACACCGTCGCCGCGGAAGGGCAGCGTCGCGACACACCAGTCGAGATACGCGGCCAGTGCGCCGTGAGGCACGGCAACGCCTTTCGGTGTCCCCGTGCTCCCCGAGGTGTAGGCGATGTAGGCCAGATCGTCTGGTTCACGGCGTGCCGGCCTTCTGGCGCCGGACCGCGGCCAGTCGGAAGGGGCGAGTCGCGGCGGGCCATCACCCGACGCCGTGGTCAAGCGGAGCGCAGCGCCACAGTCAACCGCAATAGAGGCCCGCCTGGCGGCGGGCTGACCCGGGTCCAACACGACGTAGGTGAGGCCGGCATCGAGCACGGCGAGCATGGCAACGATGAGGGAGACGCTCCGCTCGAGCTCGATGACCACCCGATCGCCCTGAACGAGCCCATGCGCCGCCAACGCCGCCTGGAGACCACCCACCCGGGCGGCCAGTTCGGTGAACGAGACGGATTCACCGTCATCGCTGACGACGGCGGCTCCGTTGCGGGCCCCGCCCCCGCCGAGAATGACATCCAACCAGTCCCCGCGAGAGTCAACGGCGGGTGCCTGCGAAGTGGCTTGGTCGGTCCGATTGGTCATAGGGTCTCGATGAGGGGTTGGTACATGGCACGCATGTATTCCGTTGCCGCCTTGGCGCCGAGTGGCCGAGAGCGCGGCTTTCCGGATAGTGCGGATCGGACCTGGATCTCGCTGACCCGCGCCATTCGGCGCACTCGCTGGGCTCGGCGGCCCTCGTAGTCCTGCAGGCCCTGCGCGATCGAAGGCGATTCGGCGACGCTCGCGGCGAGCGCCACGCCGTCTTCGATCGCTAAACCGCCACCTTCAGAGGTTGTGGGAGACATGGCGTGGGACGCGTCACCCACGAACGCGATGCCGGCGACCGACCAGCAATGGGGCCACACGGAATGACCCACGCCCTGGTGAATCAACTCCGCGCCCGCGTTCACTCCGTCCTGAAGCAGCGGGAACTCCTCGTATGCCTGCGCCAAGGTCCCGCTGACGTCGGTCGCACACGACGCCGGGCCTTGCAGGAACAGGTGCGTCTGCCCGCCCCCGACGGCATATCCCCCGGCCGTGAAGCAACCAGCGGTGCGCGCCGACCACCGATGGCTCCCGAGTGGGGAGGCGTCGACGAGCCAGCGCGCCCACCAGAGTCCGAGCGGACGAACCGCACATGTCGGCGCCGCGACTCCCCGAATACTCGAGGCGACTCCGTCCGCCGCCACCACGAGATCTGCCGCAAGCGGGGCGCCTTCGGCCTGCACCTCGAGGAGGCTGCCCGCGCCGAGCGCGGCCTCGACCGGCACGCCGGTACGGACGCCAATCCCCGCCCCTCGCACCGCCTGCTCGAGCAGCGCCATCAATGCGGCACGGCCTACCCCCACCGTGGGGAAGCAGGATCCCTGCCACACGGCCCCGAGACCAATGCTCACCACGCCGAGATCGTCTTCGAGCACGAGCTCGTCGAGCACCGTGCCCGCCGCCAGTACTGCCTCCGCCAATCCAATGTGCTCGAGCGCCGCCATCGCATTGGGATGAAGCACGATCCCTGCACCGCCCGCCTGCAAACCCGGCCGACGCTCGATCAGTTCAGCGTCCCAACCGATGCCGCGGAACGCCAAGGCCGCCGTGATGCCGGCGATTCCTCCGCCGATGACGGACACGCGGGGCGAGGCGGTCACGTCAAGCCTCGGACCGCATACGAACGACGAACTCCGAGAGCCTTGCGGCTGCTGGCGGCCACGTCTCCGCCAGGCGCTCCAGAATCTCTCCATAGAGTGGCACAAGCTCGGCACGCACCATGCTCGACGCGTCATCGGACAGGCCGCGTTGCCTCCACTCGATGGCGGCCTCCGCGAGCGCTCGGTATTCACCGTGGTAGTGATCGACTGCAGCCGGGTTGCCACCGGCAAGGCCGAGATCGACCGCGTAGAGCAGGCGTACCGGCGCCAAGATCAGCTTCGTCGTCTCGCGAGGATCGTCCGCCGCTACGGCGGCAACCGCCCTCTGCACTTCCGAACCGGTGTGCTTGCCCAAAAAGAAGGAGACCGCCTCAGCCGCGATGACCTCATGTGTCGGGACGTCCACGCCAACCGTTACATCGCTGCCGTACAGCAGGACGCCGTGCTGCAAGAGGTCGAGCCGGTCGATCTCGGGGAGCCGAGCGGATGCCGGAGGCGAATCGAGCGAGGCGGCCGGACAATGGAAGATCGACAGCCGTTCTGCCAGCGGGGAGCCAAGTAACTGTCCGGTCTCCTGTGCTACCGAGGAGATAGCACGAGCCTGATCGGCGTCCGATCCGAACAGCAACACGAGATCGACGTCGCTGGTGAGCGACGAGAAGCCTCCGTGGGCCAAGCTGCCGATGGCGAACGCAGCGACCAGCTCCTCTCCCCACGTGCGAACGGCGACATCAACGGCAGTCGTGAGGACGTGGTGGCCGGCCTCCGTGGCTTCGCCGATGGTCAACGAGCTAGGCGGAGACGGCAGCGGTCTGCCGCTCCCACGTTGTCATCACGTCACCGAACTCCACAATGCCGTGCTTGACGGCGGTGTTGAGGTGCTCGTCCACAATCTGGCGATCTGCTTCTGCTTCCTGACAGAGTTCGTCGAACGTTCGTTCTCCGTCCATACAACGGAGGACGTCAAGCCACGGGTCATCGTGCAGCACCTGGAACCGCACATGCCCATCAACCACGAGGAAGTGTTCGGCGGGCTTGCCGGGACCGCTCAGCAACCGAGCCGACGACGACAAACGTGGCCGCGTCCCGCCAAGATCAGCCGAAGGCGACAAGGTCGCCTTCGCCGCGACCGCCACGAGCGATTCGTCAGACCAGTCCTCGATCTGCAGCTGGGGCGCAAGCGTCTCCGCCCCCGGAACGTGGCCGGCTGTCGCCATCCCTTCCAGCAGGCCAAGATTCACCAACCGGACGAGCAGCTCGACCGGTGCGGCGGGCGTACGACCCGAGGCTCTCAGGTCTCGAACGAGCCCAATCACGGCGTCCTGGTCAACGTAATCGCGCGCGGAGCCCTGGGAGAAAGCCTCCTCGACCATCGAGTAGTTGTCGGCCGCCACCATGTCGAGGAACGGCGCGTACACCGTTGCCTCCGCGGGACCGTGGAAGAAAGGCACCTTGCGACGTGAAAGGAAGCGATCCTCCAGGAGCCCTCGTCCCGCAGAGCGAATGATCTCCTTGTCGCTCAGCAGCTGCGCTCGTGCGGACACGGGGATCGAGCACAACAGATCGACCAATCGATGGTCGAGATATGGCGCCCGGGCCTCGATGCTCTGGGCACTCGCGAGCCGATCCTCGGTCCAGAGGTTGTACATGAGCAGATCCCGCCGCTTCTCGCTCAAGAACGCCGCATAGGGATCCGAGCGATCGGTAGCAGTCGGTCCAACCACCAGCGGGGCCCCCGCATACGCGTCCCAGAGTGGGGCTACCGGGTCGCGGCGCCGCAGTTCGAGGTCCGCGCGCCTCGCCAACACGCTGACGAAGTCTTCCCAGACCGCGCCAGCTCCGGGCGCGAACGTGGTCATGTACCCACCCGCGAACTCGTCGCCACCGAGACCCGAAATCATGACCTTGAGGCCGGGGACCGAGGCCTTAGCCTGCTTAAACAGTTCGTTCTTGAGCAACTGCTCGGGTCCACAGAGCGCGCTCTCGCACCGCCAAAGCATGTCCTTCCAGAGGTCTCCATCACCGAGCAGCGTGCGTTCATCACACAAGACCTGGGCGTGTGGGAGGCCGAGGGAACGCGCGATCAGGAACGCACCCTCAGCGTCCCCGTTGGCCCGCGTTCCGGCGCCAAGTACCGTCAGGGTGTGCACCGGGCGGGTGACGGCCGAGCGTCCGGCAATAATCGCCGAGTCCACACCCCCGCTAAGCGCGAGCGCGATGCCTGCCTCTCCCGTCAGACAGACATCGACCGCGTCGTGGAGAAGTGCCGCGTACTCGTCGCGGAGGTCGTCGGCCACCGCGTCGGCGTTCGGCTCGGCCAGGTCCCAGTACTGGACACGCTTGACGTCGCCGGATCGCAGATCGACGTCGAGGTAACTGCCTCCTGGCAAATG
>Ga0209023_10000244_pt1 | contig 91469 bp, 90 predicted proteins | sample LakOneMetagenome_FD_187468 | JGI IMG/M metagenome (GOLD analysis project Ga0209023, IMG submission 187468) | Freshwater and sediment microbial communities from Lake Erie, Canada (SPAdes) (version 2) | ecosystem: Environmental > Aquatic > Freshwater > Lentic | place: Lake Erie, Canada... | reverse complement strand
ATCGGCCGCGACGGCAGCGTGGAGCCCTGGAGCGAGGTGCCGATCGATTTGCGATAAAGGGTCGAGTGAGGGCGAGGCGCCGCCAATCCCGAAGGCGTGTCGATCAGGGAATCCAGAATCCTGCCTTGCGCAACAACCGCGCAGTCGCGATCAAGGGAAGCCCGACCAGCGCGGTCGGGTCGCGGCTGTCGATGGCCTCGAACAGGGCGATGCCCAGGCCTTCGGCCTTGAAGCTGCCGGCGCAGTCGAGGGCTGGTTCGGCCCGCAGGTAACGCTCGATCTCGTCGTCGGCGAGGACGCGCAGCCGCACCCGGGTCGCATCCACGGCGTGCTCGCGGAAACCCGGGCCAATCACGCACAGCGCGGTGTGGAACACGACTTCGCGGCCGGACATCGCCCGCAGTTGTGCCGTGGCCGTTGCGCAATCGCCCGGTTTGCCGAGCACGCGGCCATCGAGGTCGGCGGCCTGGTCGGAGCCGATCACCCATGTGTTCGGGTGCCGCGCATGCACCGCCGCTGCCTTCGCTTCCGCCAGCCGCGACGCGAGCGTGGCCGGGGCTTCGCCGGGCAGCGCCGTTTCCTCGACCCCGGGGGACGCGCATTCGAAGGGCAGGCGCAGGCGCTGCAGCAGTTCGCGCCGGTAGGGCGAGGTCGAGGCGAGCAGCAACCGGCCGGGCACGCCGTTCAATGCGTGGTCGCGCGTGCGCGTTCCACCTGCGCGAGCATCTGCTCGAGGCGGCCGCGGGCGGCATCGATGGAAGCGCGCACCCCGGCCAGTTGTTCCAGCGACGCCTGCCCGCCGTGCTGTTGCAGCCACAACCGCTGGCGCAGCATTTCCTGCATCGCGTCGCGCACCGGGTTGGCCTCGTCGCCGGCGATCGCCTGGATTTCCGCCCGGGCCTGGCGCAGCCGGGCTTCGAGCGCATCGGCGGCGTCCAGTAGCTCGGCGACCGCGCGCTGGCGGGGGGCAGGGCCGCGCCGGCGGAGCAGGAACACCAGGCCGGCGGCCAGGGCCAGCAACAGCAGGACGATGGTGAGCTTCACGCGCGATTCCCCGGGACGGCCATCGAAGTCTGCCCCGATCCCGGCCCGGGCGGCAAATGCCTTGCCGGTTCAAGGGTTTGGGTTTGACATCGCCCCGGGCTGGCCCTAGCATTTCGCGCCCTATGTCCACCGAAATCCCCGAGGTCCTGGACGCGTGGCGCTCGGTCGCGGCGCGGCACAGGATCGAAGGGCGCGTGCCACTGGCCTCGTTGCCGCGGTTGCGCGACGGATTGCTCGACCCCGATGGCGAAGTGCGTTTCGCGCTCGATTTCGATCGCGATGCGCTGCAGTTGCCTTGCGTGGTGCTGGAAGCCGAGGCCGAGCTGCCGCTGCAATGCCAGCGCAGCCTGCAGCGCTTCCTGCTCCCGGTCAGGATCGAACAGCGGCTCGGGCTGATCCGGGACGAGGCCGACGAGGCTGCGTTGCCGGAAGGCTACGAGGCCTTGCTGGTCCCCGCGGATGGTCGCCTGCATCCGCTGGACCTGGTCGAGGACGAGCTGATCCTGGCGATGCCGGTGGTTCCGCTGCGACCGGGGACGGAGCCGCTGGAGGGCGACTGGCCGCAGGATGCGGACGAGTCCCGGCGGGACAACCCGTTCGCGGCGCTGTCGGCATGGAAGAAGTCCGGCGAATGACGGAGAATTGCGGGTTCGCGGTTCTTCGAGATTGGTTTTCCCGAGATCCGTTTTGCAAGTTCAGTTCCTGGAGCAATCCCATGGCAGTACAGAAATCCCGCGTTTCCCCCTCCCGCCGCGGCCAGCGTCGTTCGCACGACGCGCTGACGGCCAAGCAGCTGGCCACCGATCCGACCTCGGGCGAGACCCACCTGCGCCACCACGTCACCGCCGATGGTTACTATCGCGGCAAGCAGGTGATCGTGCCGAAGACCAAGGTCGTCGACGAAGATTGATCCACGCCCGGCCCGTGGATCGCAACCCGGGTCGTTCCCGCATCCGGAGGCCTCGCCCATGAGCGAGCGGATCTATTCCCGCATCGCCGGTACCGGCAGTGCGTTGCCCAAGCGCGTCGTCAGCAACGACGAGTTGGCGCAGCGCGTCGAGACCAGCGACGAATGGATCGCGACCCGCACCGGCATCCGCCAGCGCCATGTCGCCGGCGAGGGCGAAACCACCGTGTCGCTGGGGCGCGATGCCGCGCTGCAGGCGATGGCGGCGGCGGGCGTGGAGCCCGGCGAGATCGACCTGATCGTGTTCGGCACGACCACGCCGAACCTGATCTTCCCGTCCTCGGCCTGCCTGATGCAGGCCGAACTCGGCATCGCCGGTTGCCCGGCGTTCGACGTCAACGCCGCCTGTTGCGGTTTCGTCTACGCGATTTCGGTCGCAGACAAGTTCATCCGTTCGGGTGACGCGAAGACCGCGCTGGTGGTCGGTTCGGAAACCCTGACGCGGATGGTCGACTGGAGCGACCGCAGCACCTGCGTGCTGTTCGGCGATGGCGCCGGCGCGGTGGTGCTCAAGGCCGATGCCACCACCGGCATCCTCAGTACCCATCTGCACGCCGATGGCGCGAAGAAGGAATTGCTGTGGAACCCGGTCGGCGTGTCCGAGGGCTTCAAGCCCGACGAACACAATGCCGGGGTGCGCGTGCTGATGACCGGCAACGAGGTGTTCAAGCACGCAGTGAAGGCGCTCGATTCGCTGGTCGACGAAACCTTGGATGCCAACGGCCTCGACCGCCATGACATCGACTGGCTGATCCCGCACCAGGCCAACCTGCGCATCATCGAGGCCACGGCCAAGCGCCTGGACATGCCGATGGAGCGGGTGATCGTCACCGTGGACAAGCATGGCAATACATCTTCCGGCTCGGTGCCGCTGGCGCTGGACGAAGCGGTGCGGACAGGCAAGGTGCAACGCGACCAGCTGGTGCTGCTGGAAGCCTTTGGCGGCGGATTCACCTGGGGCAGCGTGCTGCTTCGCTATTGATCGCACCCTACGCGGCGGTACAGACGCGCTAGAGCTATTGCTCTTATCATGCGGATCCCGGGCCAATCGGCCTCGTTCCGGCCTCCTGCGTGACCGCATCCAGCCCGCTACTTGCCTTCGTGTTCCCCGGACAGGGTTCGCAATCGGTCGGCATGCTCGCCGAGCTGTCCGAAGCACAAGCCGTGGTGCGCGCGACCTTCGAGGAGGCCTCGGACGGCGCGGGCGTGGATCTTTTGGCGCTGTCGCAGGGCGGCCCGGAGGAAATGCTCAACCGCACCGAATACACCCAGCCCGCGCTGCTGGCCGCCGGTATCGCCGTGTGGCGGGCGTGGGAATCGCGCGGCGGGCCAAGGCCGGCCCTGCTGGCCGGACACAGCCTTGGCGAATACACCGCCCTGGTCGCTGCCGGCGCGCTGTCGCTGAAGGACGGCGCACACCTCGTGCGCATCCGCGGCCAGTTGATGCAGGACGCCGCGCCCGCCGGTACGGGTGCGATGGCGGCGGTGCTCGGCGCCGACGATGCGCTGGTCGAAGCCGTGTGCGTGGAAGCTTCGAACAGCTCGGTCGTGGTGCCCGCCAACTACAACTCGCCGGGGCAGATCGTGATCGGCGGCGATGCCGCGGCGGTCGATCGCGCGCTGGCGCTGCTGCAGGAAAAAGGCGTGCGCAAGGCGGTGAAGCTCGCGGTCAGCGTGCCTTCGCACACGCCGCTGATGCGCGAGGCCGCGAACCGGCTCGCCGAAACCATGGCCGGGATGCAATGGCATGCACCGTCGTTGCCGGTGGTGCAGAACGTGGATGCGAAGGCGCACGACGACGTCGATGCGATCCGCGACGCGCTGGTGCGCCAGTTGTACCTGCCGGTGCAGTGGACGCGCTGCGTCGAGGCGCTGGCCGCGCGCGGCGCGACCCGCATCGCCGAATGCGGCCCGGGCAAGGTGCTCGCCGGCCTGGTGAAGCGCATCGACAAGGCGCTGGACGCGCGCGCGATCGGCGGCGTCGGCGAATTCGAAGCGGCCATCGAAGAATGGAAGGACGCATGAACGAAAAACCGCTCCAAGGCGAAATCGCCCTCGTCACCGGCGCCAGCCGCGGCATCGGCGCGGCCATCGCCGACGAACTCGCCGCGCAGGGTGCGACCGTCATCGGCACCGCCACCAGCGAATCCGGCGCGGGCGCGATTTCGCAACGCCTCGCCGCGAACGGTGGAACCGGCCGCGTGCTCGACGTCAATGCGCCGGGCGCGATCGAGGCGCTGGTCGACGCCATCGGCAAGGAGTTCGGCGGCCTGTCCATCCTCGTCAACAACGCCGGCATCACCCGCGACAACCTGCTGCTGCGGATGAAGGACGAGGACTGGCAGGCGATCCTCGACACCAACCTCACCAGCGTGTTCCGCAGTTGCAAGGCGGCGATGCGCGGGATGATGAAGGCGCGCAAGGGCCGCATCGTCAACATCGCCTCGGTGATCGGGGTGACCGGCAACGCGGGGCAGGCCAACTACGCCGCGGCCAAGGCCGGCATCATCGCCTTCAGCAAGTCGCTGGCGAAGGAAATCGGTTCGCGCGGCGTCACCGTCAATGTCGTCGCGCCCGGTTTCATCGATACCGACATGACCCGCGAACTGCCCGAGGACGCGAAGAACGCGATGCTCGGCCAGATCGCGCTGGGACGTTTCGGCGAACCTGCCGACATCGCGCGCGCGGTGGCGTTCCTGGCCGGCCCGAACGCCGGATACATCACCGGCGAGACCCTGCATGTCAACGGCGGGATGTACATGCCATGAAAAGCATTCCCTAAACCCTTGAGCCGCAAGGCCTTCGCGCAGGTGCGCGGGCGCCGTGGCTTTGCCTTAAACTACCCGCCGCAACGGACTCCCCGGAGGAGCGAATACAGATGAGCAGCATCGAAGAACGCGTCAAGAAGATCGTGGTCGAACAGCTTGGCGTCAAGGAAGAGGAAGTCACCAACAACGCCTCCTTCGTCGACGACCTCGGCGCGGATTCACTCGACACGGTCGAGCTGGTGATGGCGCTCGAGGAAGAGTTCGAGTGCGAAATCCCGGACGAGGAAGCCGAGAAGATCACCTCGGTGCAGCAGGCCATCGATTACGTCAAGGCCCACGTCAAGGCGTGAAGCCGCCGGCGCCTGCGCGCCGTGGCCGTGACACCGCCGGGGCCGCGCACGCGGCCTCGCGCGTTTCCGGATACCGCATCCGCGGGCGTATGTCGGGCATGACATCCGCATGAGAACCAGGCCCAGGAGCCAGGCATGAGCAAGCGTCGCGTCGTCGTCACCGGTCTCGGCATCGTTTCGCCGCTGGGCAACGACCTGGCCACGAGCTGGGACGGCATCGTCAACGGCCGGTCGGGCATCGGCCCGATCACGCATTTCGACGTGTCGGCGTTCCCGACCCGGATCGGCGGCGAGGTCAAGGGCTTCGATCCGGCCGCATGGATCGCGCCGAAGGACATCAAGAAGATGGATCCCTTCGTGCACTACGGCGTCGCGGCCGCGCTGATGGCCATTGCCGATTCCGGCATCGCGATCGAGGGCGAGGCGGCCGAGCGCATCGGCGTCGCCATCGGCGCCGGCATCGGCGGCCTGCACGGCATCGAGGAAACCACGCTGAAGTACGCGGCCGGCGGCCCGCGCAAGATCTCGCCGTTCTACGTGCCCAGCACCATCATCAACATGATCGCCGGGCAGGTGTCGATCATGACCGGGGCGAAGGGCCCGAACATCGCCGCGGTCACCGCCTGCACCACGGCGACGCACAACATCGGCTTGGCGATGCGCATGATCCAGTACGGCGAGGCCGACGCGATGGTCGCCGGCGGCGCCGAATACGCGACCACGCCGACCTCGCTCGGCGGCTTCTGCGCGATGAAGGCGCTGTCCACCCGCAACGACGATCCGACCCGGGCCTCGCGCCCGTGGGATCGCGACCGCGACGGCTTCGTCATGGGCGATGGCGCCGGCATCCTGGTCCTCGAGGAATACGAACGCGCCAGGGCCCGCGGTGCGCGCATCTACTGCGAGCTCGCCGGCTTCGGCATGAGCGGCGACGCTTACCACATGACCGCGCCGAGCGAGAACGGCGACGGCGCGGCGCGCTGCATGATCAACGCCATCCGCGACGCCGGCATCGACGCCGCGCAGGTCGGCTACATCAATGCGCACGGCACCTCCACGCCGGCCGGCGACCTGGCCGAGACCATGGCGATGAAGCACGCGATGGGTGAAGCCGCGAAGTCGGTGATGGTCAGTTCGACCAAGTCGATGACCGGGCACCTGCTCGGCGCGGCCGGCGGCGTCGAGGCGGTGTTCTCGGCGATGGCGCTGCACACCGGCATCATCCCGCCGACGATCAACCTCGAGCATCCCTCCGAAGGCTGCGACCTCGACTACGTGCCGCACACAGCACGCGAGAAGCGGGTCGATATCGTGATGTCGAACTCGTTCGGCTTCGGCGGCACCAACGGCACCCTGGTGTTCAAGCGGGCCTGATGCGGCGTTTTTCTTCCCCCGCATGCGGGGGAAGGTGCCGAAGGCGGATGGGGGCGACATGATCCACGCGCGCACGCTTCCCGCCAGCCTCGACCTGCTCGACCTGCACCGATCCGCGCCGGCGCGCTATCCGCTGTTGCTGGAATCGGCGGCGGCGGGCACCGCGCAGGGGCGTTGGGATTTACTGCTGGCGGCGAATGGCGAAACGGTGCACGCGCGCGATGGCGAACATTTCCTCGCCGCGCTTGATCGCGAATGGGTGGCGTTGCGTACCCGACGTGAAGAGCCGCGCTGGCCGTTCCGCGGCGGCTGGGCGCTGTTCCTCGGCTACGAACTCGCGGGCGAAATCGAACCGGTGCTGTCGCTGCCGCGCGCGCCCGGAAGCCTGCCGGTCGCACTGGCGTTGCGTTGCCCGGCGGCCATCCTGCGCGACCGCGCCAGCGGCGAATGCGTCGCCGTCGCGGAAAGCGCGCACGCCGCCATGCTCGATGCCATCGAATCCGACATCGCCGCGCTCGCCGCGTTGCCGCCGCTGCCGGAATGGGCGCCACCGCAGCGTGTCGAGGAAGACGAACCCGCGCGCTTCACCGAGGGCGTGCGCCGCGTGCTCGATTACCTCGCCGCCGGCGACGTGTTCCAGGCCAACATCAGCCGCGGCTGGAATGCGGAATTCGCGCGCGCGCCGCAGCCGGCGGAATTGTTCCAGCGCCTGCGTACGCACAATCCCGCGCCGTTCGCCGGCGTGTTCGCGGGCGACGCCTGGGCGGTGGTCAGCGCCTCGCCGGAACGACTGGTGTCAGTGCGCGGCGACGTGGTCGAGACCCGCCCCATCGCCGGCACGCGCCCGCGTTTCGAAGGCGATGATGATGCGGCGCGCATCCGCGACCTGGTCGGCAACCCGAAGGAACGCGCCGAACACGTGATGCTGATCGACCTCGAACGCAACGACCTCGGCCGCGTGTGCGTGCCCGGCAGCGTCGAGGTGGACGAACTGATGACGGTGGAAAGCTATGCACACGTGCACCACATCGTCAGCAATGTGCGCGGCCGCCTGCGCGATGACGCGACGCCAGGTGCGGTGATCGCCGCGGTGTTCCCCGGTGGCACGATCACCGGTTGCCCCAAGGTGCGCTGCATGCAGGTCATCGCCGAGCTCGAAGGGCAGGGCCGCGGCGCCTACACCGGCGCGTTCGGTTGGCTGAATCGCGATGGCGACCTCGATCTCAACATCCTGATCCGCAGTGCGGAGCTTGAAGGCGGAACCCTGCGTTTCCGCACCGGCGCCGGCATCGTCGCCGATTCCGATCCGCAACGAGAACTGGAGGAAACGCGGGCCAAGGCGCGCGGCATGTTGCGCGCGCTCGGGGTCGAAGCGTGAACGCACGGATTTTCCGCGGAGACGTTCGCCTCGATGCGATTCCCGCCGATGATCGCGGGATTGCTTACGGCGATGGCCTGTTCGAAACCCTGCGCGTGCATCGCGGTGACGTGCCGTGGTGGCGCGATCACTGGTTGCGGTTGCAATCCGGCGCGAATCGGCTCGGATTCCCGCTGCTGGATGCAGCGCTCGTTCGTGAGGAAGTTGCATCGCTGTTCGCCGATGGCGGTGATGGCGTGCTGAAACTGCTGGTGACGCGCGGCGCGGGCCAGCGCGGTTATGCGCCGCCGACGGATCCGGTTCCGACCTGGGTCGTTTCGCGCCATGCCGTGCCTGCGGCACCGGCGCAGGGCTTGCGCCTGCACGCCTGCGCAACGCGGCTCGCGGCACAGCCGGTGTTGGCCGGGATCAAGCACTGCAACCGGCTGGAACAGGTGCTGGCACGCGCCGAGGTCGAGCGCGCCGGAACCGACGAAGGCCTGGTGCTCGATTCCGCCGGAAACGTCATTGGCGCGACCGCGGCCAACCTGTTCGCATTCATCGACGGGCGCTGGGTCACGCCGACCATCGTCGATTGCGGCATCGCCGGGGTTTGCCGCGCGCGGCTGCTGCCCGCGCTCGGTGCGGTGGAACGCCTGCTGTCGCCGGCCGACGTCGAATCCGCCGACGCGGTTTTCATCTGCAATGCGGTGCGCGGTATCCTCACTGTCGCGCGCCTCGGTCAGCGTGCATGGGCGCCGCATCCCGCGATCGCCGCCGCAAAGATCGAATTGTCGCGCCTGCATCCATCCTTCGCCGTGGGGTCCGCTTGAGCCGCAAACGCAAATCCCGCTTCGGATGGATCTTCGTGCTGTCGGCATTGCTCGTCGGCGCGGCCGCGTACTGGGCGTTCGACCGCTACGCCGGTTTCGCCGATGCGCCGCTCGCCAGCGCCAAGCCCGATGCCAGCCTCGTGGTCGCCCGTGGTGATTCCTTCGCCACGGTGCTCGGCAAATTGCATGCGGCCGGCGAGTCGCCCGCCCGCGACATGGAGTGGCGCCTGCTCGCGCGCCAGCTCGGTACCGCGGGACATTTGCAGGTGGGCGAATACGCGCTGACGCCGGGTACGACGCCGCGCGACCTGCTGCTGCGCATGCGCGACGGCAAGGTCATCAGCCATCGCTTCACGATCGTGGAAGGCTGGAACATCCGCCAACTGCGCGCCGCATTGGCGAAGGCGACGCTCCTGGACCAGGAAACCACGCCACTGGACGATGCCGCGCTGATGGCGAAACTCGGTTTCGCCGGCCAGCACCCGGAAGGGCGCTTCCTGCCGGAAACCTACCTCTATACGCGCGGCGACAGCGACCTCGACGTGCTCGCCCGCGCGCACAAGGCGATGCAGGCCGCGCTGGACGCGGCGTGGACATCGCGCGCTCCCGGCCTGCCGTTGAAGTCGCAGGACGAAGCGCTGACGCTCGCGTCCATCGTCGAAAAGGAAACCGGCGTGGCCGAGGATCGCCCGCGCATCGCCGGCGTGTTCGTGAACCGGATCGCCAAGGGCATGCGCCTGGAAACCGATCCCACCGTGATCTACGGCCTCGGCGCGAGTTACGACGGCAACATCCGCAAGCGCGACCTGCAAGCGGACACTCCCTACAACACCTATCGCATCGCCGGCCTGCCGCCGACACCGATTTCGATGCCCGGCAAGTCCGCGCTGCAGGCGGTGACCCATCCCGCCGCCGGCGATGCCGTGTATTTCGTGTCCAGCGGCGACGGCAGCGGCCGCAGCCTGTTCGCCGCGACCTATGCCGAACACCAGGCCAACGTGCGCGCCTACCTCGCGCGCTATCGCGCCGGCTTGGCGAAAGGCCCGATGACCGGAACCGCGACCTTGGACGTCGCGGCGCCCGCGCCGGCTTCGAGCAACACGCCATCGTCGGAATCGACGCCGTGATCGCGCTGCAGCCGCAGCCGCGCCTGGTCACGCTCGAAGGCGGCGAAGGCGCGGGCAAGACCACGGTGCTGCACGCGCTGCGCGATGCGCTCGCCGCGTCCGGCGCCGATGTCGTGTGCACGCGCGAACCCGGCGGCACGCCGCTGGCCGAACGCATCCGCGAACTGCTGCTCGACCCGAACCACGAACCGGCCTCGCCGCAGGCCGAGCTGCTGCTGATGTTCGCCTCGCGCGCGCAGCATGTGCGCGAGACGATCCTGCCCGCGCTCAGGCGTGGCGCGTGGGTGCTGTGCGACCGCTTCACCGATTCCAGCTACGCCTACCAGGGCGGCGGGCGCGGGCTCGACGTGGCGCTGATTTCCACGCTGGAGCGCGAGGTCGTCGGCATCCGCCCGGGCCTGACCCTGCTGCTCGATGTCGGCGTCGACGAAGGCCGCCAGCGCGCGCGCGGACGCGACCTCGTGCCCGACCGGATCGAACGCGAGCGCGACGAATTCTTCGAACGCGTGCGCGCCGCCTACCTCGTACGCGCCGCCGCCGAACCACAACGCATCCGCGTGCTCGATGCCGCGCGCCCGGCTGCCGATGTCGCTGCCGAAGCCGTTGCCTTGCTGCGCGAATGGATGCGGGAGGCGGCATGAAATCCGGTTTCGCGCCGTGGCAGCAACGCGCGTACGCGCAGGCGGTCGAGGCCCTCGCCGCCGGTCGCCTCGCGCATGGATTGCTGTTCAGCGGCCCGGCCGGGCTCGGCCAGCGCGAGGTCGCGGAACAACTCGCGCAGCGCGTGCTGTGCCTGTCGCCACGCGGCGATGAAGCTTGCGGTTCGTGCCGCAGTTGCATGCTGTACCAGTCGCGTTCGCAATCCGATCCGGTCGAGGTCCGTCCCGATGGCTCGCTCGCATTGCCCTACGGCCGGCCCGGGCATCCGGATGCGCTGTTCATCGGCTACGCGATGAACGAGAAGACCGGCAAGCCGCGCAGCGAACTGTCGATTGAACAGATCCGCACCTTGTCCGCGCAACTCTCGCTCACCTCGCAGTACGGCGAAGCGCGCGTCGCGCTGATCGACCCCGCCGATGGACTCAATCACGCGGCGAGCAACGCACTGCTGAAGACGCTGGAGGAACCGCAGCCGGGTCGCTACCTGTGGCTGATCGCCGCGGATCCCTCGCGCCTGCCCGCGACCATCCGCAGCCGCTGCCAGAAGCTCGAATTCCGCCTGCCGCCGCGCGCGGAAGCTTTGGCCTGGCTGCGTGCGCAGGGCCACGCGAAAACCGCCGAGGAAGCGCTTGATGCCGCACGCGGGCATCCGGGCCTGGCCGCGCAATGGCTGGCCGACGGCAGCCTCGACCTGCGCCGCAGCGTCGCCGACGACCTGCGCGCACTCACGCAGGGCCGCGCATCCGCGACCGCCACCGCGCAGCGCTGGAACGCCGACGACGCGCTCGCGCTGCGCCTGCGTTTCGCCGCCGACCTCGCGCTGGAAGCGGCGGGGCGCTTGACCGACCCGGCGCGAACCCGCAGGCTTGCGACGTGGTTCGCCGCCGCCAATCGCGCACGCGACCTGTTGCGCACCACGGTGCGCGCGGACCTGGTGGTCGCCGGACTGCTGCTGGACTGGCCGTTGGGTAGCGGCCAGGGCGTGGTGAAGGCGAAGGCTTGAAGCCGAACGAGGACAGGGGACGATGAGCGGAGCAGCCGGCGTACGACAGGGCATCCTGTCGCTGACCTTCAAGGACAAGGCGGGGCTGTACAACGCCTACATGCCGTTCCTCAAGCAGGGCGGCATCTTCGTGCCCACGCCCAAGCGCTACTTCCTCGGCGACGAGGTGTTCGTGCTGCTGACCCTGCCTGAATCGAGCGAACGCCTGCCGGTGCCGGGCAAGGTGGTATGGGTCACGCCGACCGGCGCGCAGGGCAACCGCACCGCCGGCGTCGGCGTGCAGTTCGCCGAGAGCCACGAAGGTGAGGTGGTGCGAAACAAGATCGAGACCCTGCTCGCCGGCATGCTCAATGCCGACAAGGCAACGCAGACGATGTAGCTCTTTTCCCTCTCCCCTTAGCGGAGAGGGTGGCGTGCAGCGCCGGGAGAGGGGAATCAACCATGCGAATCAAGGTCGATTTCGATATTTGCCAGTCGTCCGCAGCCTGCATGCAGGCCTGCCCGCAGGTGTTCGAAGTCCGCGACGACGGTTTCCTCTACATCCTCGACGAGGAGCCGGGCGAAGCCTTGCGCGCGAGCGTGGAAGAGGCCGTGCAGGCCTGCCCGACCGGGGCGATTTCGCTCGAAGCGTGAGTCGTAGGCTGGGTTGGCTTCATCAACCCGGCATTGTCGCGATGATACTGGGCCTGGAGACCAGGCCTACGGTTCTATCCAGCAATCATGCCTTTCGCAATATGCAGAATCCTGCCATCCACGATCAGAAGCGCTGCAATCACGTTCAGGAAGACGGTCAGCCAGAACACCGACTGGAAACTTGATTTGATCGTCTTGTGGCGGGATTGGTGTTGTGCCAGAAGTCCACCTGGCCATCCGCATAGAAGATCCATCAGATGCAAATTTGCCTCGGGAACGCGTTGCGCGCCTTTCTTCGCGGCGTCCTTGTCCCAGCAATACGCCATGTAAGAAATGATGCTCATCACGACATACGTGGCAAGAAGAAAAAACGGTGCTCGACCTGTCGCGACGCAGAAAACGACAAGAGCCATGAAGCCCAATGCAATCGGTATTCGTGGAATCGATCGAGGAGATTTCGGTTCTTCGATCTTCTGGCCGGCGAAACGGATGTTCGTTGCATTGACGCGCCCTTTTGCGTCTTTTGCGGAATCGTAGGAGATCAAATCTCCATCAACTGGTCGACGCGATCCACGCTGGAATGCCTTGATGTGGACAAAGGCGCGCGGCCCACCGTCATGCGGCACGACGAACCCAAAACCCTTTTCATCGTTCCAATCGGAAATTCGTCCAACAAGCCGCATGTAAGACTTCCCCTGACGACGAGCTAGATGTTTTTGTTTACGGCATCGCGCAACGCCGGATCGTCCGGGCTCGGCGTCCTGCCTCGCCCGTCCGCCCCGCCCTCCGCATCCTGCTATGGGCGCTCCTCGGCATGCGGGGCAGTGCCCCGCAGCAATGCCTCGTCGCCCCAACCCGGCCGCGGTGCGAATCGCGGGCCATGCTGCGCCTGCAATTGCTGCAATCGCGCCAGCAGCGCATCGACGCCGGTTTCACGCACGTACTGGATCGGGCCGCCGCGGAACGGGGCGAAACCGGTGCCGAAGATCACGCCGGCATCGAGCAGGTCCGCATTGGCGACCACGCCGTCGTGCAAGCAGGCGACGGCTTCGTTCACCAGCGGAAGAATCAGTCGGTCCTCGAGATCCTCCGGCGCCTTGTAATCCTTCGACACGTCCGGCTTCACCGGCTTGCCGTTCTCCCATTTGTACAAGCCCTGGCCATCCTTCTTGCCGCGCTTGCCCGGCTCGGGCGGCGATTGCAGCGCTTGTGGAATCGCGAGGCCGAGGAAGGGCGCGAGTTCGGCGCCGACGCCGGCGGCGACATCGAGGCCGACGGTATCGACGAGTTCGATCGGGCCCATGGGCATGCCGAACTTCACCGCGGCCTTGTCGATCACCGGGCCGGGGATGCCCTCGGCGTAGGCGGTCATCGCCTCGAGCATGTACGGGAACAGCACGCGGTTGACGAGGAAGCCGGGCGAACCGGCGACCGGCACCGGCAGCTTGTCGAGCTTCTTGCAGAACGCGGCGAGGCGTTCCTGCGTCTCGGGCGCCATCGCGGCGTGGTGGATGATCTCCACCAGCGGCATCAACGCGACCGGATTGAAATAGTGCAGGCCGGCGAACTGCGCGGGCCGCGCGATGTGTTCGCGCAATTCGTCCAGCGGGATCGACGAGGTATTGGTCGCGAGCAGCGCGTCGGCCTTCATCCTCGGCTCGACCGCTGCGTAGAGCTCGCGCTTGGCCTCGGCTTTCTCGATGATCGCCTCGATCACCAGGTCCGCGTCCGCCGCGCCGTCGCCGGCGAGGTCGGATTTCAGCCGCGCCGCGACTTCGGGACGCTTGGCCTCGTCCTTCACCTTCTTCGCGAACAAGTCCTGCGCGCGTTGCAGCGCCGCGTCGATGAAGCGCTGTTCGCGGTCGTTGAGGGTGACATCGAAGCCCTTGTAGGCGCTCCATGCGGCGATGTCGCCGCCCATCACCCCGGCGCCGATGACGTGCACCTTCTTGATGCCGGAGTCCTTGCCGCCGATGCCCTTCAAGCGCTCCTGCAGGAAATACACGCGGATCAGGTTGCGTGCGGTCGGCGTCGAGGCGAGTTTCACCACCGCCTTGCGTTCGCCGAGGAGCTGCTGCTGGATGCCGGCGCCGCCGCGCTTCCAGCTGTCGACCAGCGCATACGGCGCGGGGTAGAACGCCTTCGGCGCCTTGCGCGCGACCTGCTTGAGCATCTGCGGCGCGAGGATTTTCCGCGCGACCCAGGTGTTGCTGATCCAGGCGATGAATCGCTGCTTGAACGGACGCTGGGTGCCTTTCAGCGCGAGGTCGGCCGCGGCATCGACCAGGATCGCGGCATCGACCACGCGGTCGACCAGGCCCATCGCGTGCGCGGCCGAAGCCGAGACGCTGCGCCCGGTGAGCATCAGGTCGAACGCCGCCGGAGCACCGATCAGTCGCGGAAGGCGCACGCTGCCGCCCCAGCCGGGGAAGATGCCGAGCTTCACTTCCGGCAGGCCGATCCGCGTGGACGGATCGTTCGACGCGGCGCGATAGCGGCAGGCCAGCGACAGTTCGGTGCCGCCGCCCATGCAGAAGCCGTGGATCGCCGCGGCCGTGGGGCAGGGCAGCTCGGCGATGCGCTGGAACACCTGCTGGCCGCGGAAGATCGCGTCGCCGACCGTGCCCCTGGCGTCGAACTGCTGGAACTCATGGAGGTCGGCGCCGGCGATGAAGCCGTTGGCCTTGGTCGAACGGAATACCACCGCCTTGGGCGGGTCGATGCCGAGGCGTTCGACGATCTCGCCAAGTTCGAACAACACGTCCTGCGACAGCGCGTTGACCGAGGCGCCAGCACGGTCCAGCGACAGCACCAGCACGCCATCCGGGCGCAGTTCCGCCTGCCAGTGCTGGAAGCGCAGGCCATCGAGTCCGGCAATCATCGCGTTCATCCGTCGCGTTCATCCGTGGGGGGAATACCGGCTTTTATCATCCCGGGCATGTTCCGGAACCGTCAAATCGCGATTTCGCCCGCTTTCGAGGCCATGGCCCGCGGCATGGCTTGTGGCACCGGCGCCGCGCCCCCATCTGATCCATGCTGGTGTGCGCGGCGCGTGCCGCATCCGGGAGACACGGCCTGATGGCCGAAGAGGGGATCAATCCGCAGGTCGACAGCGACCTGGTGCGTCGCGTGCAGGCCGGTGACAACGCCGCCTTCGACCTGCTCGTGCGCAAGTACCAGCACCGCGTCGCGGCGCTGATCGGGCGCTACATCCCCGACTGGAGCGAATGCCAGGACGTGGCGCAGGAGGCGTTCCTGCGCGCGTACCGCGCAATCGGCAATTTCCGCGGCGATGCGCAGTTCTACACCTGGCTGCACCGGATCGCGGTCAACACCGCGAAAAACCACCTCGTCGCGCACAACCGGCGCCCGCCGACCGACGACATCGACGTGAGCGACGCCGAGCAGTTCGAATCCGGCCTGCGCCTGCGCGACAACGACACCCCCGAACGCGAGCTGATGCGCCAGCAGATGGAGCAGACGGTGATGCGCGCGGTCGAGGCCCTGCCGGAGGAATTGCGCACGGCGATCACCCTGCGCGAGGTCGAGGGCCTGAGCTACGAGGAGATCGCCGAGCGCATGGATAGCCCGATCGGCACGGTGCGCTCGCGTATTTTCCGGGCGCGGGAGGCCATCGATGCGGAACTTCGGCCGCTGGTGGATGTCGAACGACCCGCCGAACGCGCCTCCCGTTGAGGCCGGAACCGCCGATGCCCATGGACAAGATGGAAGCCCACCTCCGCCAGCAACTGTCCGCGATGATGGATGGCGAACTGGCGTCGGACGAAGCCCGGTTCCTGTTCCGCCGCCTGCAGCACGACCGCGAACTAGCCGGCTGCTGGGAGCGCTGGCAGGTTTGCAGCGTGGTGCTGCGCGGCCAGGGCGAAGCCCTGCTGCCGGCGGACTTCTCGCAACGCGTGGCGCGGGCACTGGCCGATGAAGCGGCATTCCCCGCCATTGCAGATGGGCAGTCCGTCGCCGCCACCGGCACGCATTCGCGACGCTGGGTCCTGTGGGGCGGCGGTGCGGCGCTCGCGGCCTCGCTGGCGCTGCTGGTCGTGGTTCCGCGCCCGGCCTCCGGCCCCGCGCCGGCCACCGACGCCGAGGCACGCATGGCAGCGACCCAAATCCCGAACCAGCCCGCGACACCGTCGCCGCGGCCTGCCGCCTCTCCCGATACCACCCGCTCGCCGTCGACGCCATCCGGAGCGACGGTCGGGCTGGCCACGGTGTTGGCCGTGGCCGATGCCCCGCGCCGCGCCGCTGCGCGCCGCAATCGTGCTGCCACGCCGGACGTTCGCCGCACACCGGTACCGGCACCGGCGGTGGTCGAAACCGCCGTCGAAGCCCCCCGCGTCGCTGTCGCCGAGCCAATGAAACTGCCCAATCGCAGCAATCCCTTCGCGCAGCCGGAACCGTCGGCGCGGCCGTGGCCCCGCGCCGTGCTGCCGGGCGCGAACAGCGGCGCCTTCACCGCCAGCTATTCGACCGAATCGGCGGCTTCGTTCTATCCGTTCGAGCCGCGCGACCTGCCGATGCCTGAAGTGCAGGCCTCGCCCGGCGGCAGCGGTCCCTGACCCACGTCCGGTTCGTGGCCCGAAGCCGCGGGCCGACGCATTCCCCGATCCCTCCCACCTTCGTCCGCAGCGAGGTCGACTCCCGATGTCCGTTCCTTCCCTCCGTGCGCTTGCCCTGGTCGCCGCGACGGCTGCCGCCACCACGCTGGTCGTGAATCCGCCGCAGGCCACCGCGCAGACGCCGCCGCCCGCTGCGCCGGCGATGCAACTGGTCGCGGGCCTGCCCGATTTCACCGGCCTGGTGCAGCAGGTGGGGCCGGGCGTGGTGAACGTGGAAGCGACCATCGGCGGGCGGGCGACGAACGCGAAAACCGCGCGACGCGGAGCACCCGACCAGGACCAGATTCCCGAAATCTTCAAGCGCTTCTTCGGCCCCGACTTCCAGATGCCGGGCATGCCCGGCGGTCCCGGTGCACCGCAGCAGCCGGACGATGGTCCACGCGGCGTGTCGCTGGGCAGCGGCTTCGTCATTTCGCCCGACGGCTATGTGCTGACCAATCGCCACGTCGTCGATGGCGCCGATTCGGTGACGGTGAAGCTCAGCGACCGGCGCGAATTCAAGGCGAAAGTGGTCGGCAGCGATGAACAGTCCGACGTGGCGCTGCTGAAGATCGACGCCAGCGGCTTGCCGTCGCTGCGCATCGGTGATTCCAACCAGCTCAAGCCGGGCCAGTGGGTGGTGGCGATTGGTTCGCCGTTCGGCCTCGACCATTCGGTCACCGCCGGCATCGTCAGCGCGGTCGGACGCGCGAATCCCTATGCGAACCAGCGCTACGTGCCCTTCATCCAGACCGATGTCGCGATCAACCAGGGTAATTCCGGCGGCCCGCTGCTCAATACCCGCGGCGAAGTGGTCGGCATCAATTCGCAGATCTTCTCGAACTCCGGCGGCTACATGGGCGTGAGCTTCGCGATCCCGATCGACGTCGCGATGTCGGTCAGCCAGCAGTTGCGCACCACCGGCCGCGTCGCGCGCGGCCAGCTCGGCGTGCAGGTGCAGCAGATGGGCAGCGACGATGCGCGCGGCCTCGGCCTGCCCGACAGCAGCGGCGCGCTGGTCGCGGACGTGCAGTCCGGCAGCCCGGCGGAAAAGGCCGGCATCGAGCGCGGCGACGTGATCCGCGCAGTGAACGGCACCGCGATCGTGCAGTCCAGCGACTTGCCGCCGATCATCGGCGCGATGGCGCCGGGCACGCGCGTGGACCTGTCGATCCTGCGCGACGGCAAGCGCGTGCAGGTTCCGGTCACCTTGTCGCAGCTCAGCGACGGGGTCGCGGCGAACGCAACCGGCACTGCGCCGGGTGCGGCGCCCAGGGCCAGCAGCGGCAATCCGCTCGGCCTGGTCGGTGAAGACCTCGACAGTGACGACCGCAAACAGCTCGGGCTGAAGCCGGGCGAGGGCGTGGGCATCGCCCGCGTCGAAGGCAGTGCCGCGCGCAATGCCGGCCTGCGCCCGGGCGACGTGGTGCTGCAGGTCGGTCGCGCCAGCGTCGGCAGCGTCGCCGCGCTCGACCGAGAGCTCGGCAAGGTCGGCAAGGACCAGACCGCGATGTTGCTGGTGCGCCGCGACGGCGCGACCCAGTTCGTGGCGGTGTCGCCGGGCGGCCGCGACGAATGAGCCACGCACCGCACCCGGCGGCATTGCCGAGCCGGGTGCGGCCATCGCGGCGGGCAATTACGAACCGGCACCGGCAGGCGGCATGCGATAATCCCGGATTCCCCGCATTCGCCGGCCGACGACGGCCATTGCCGCCGCCCATGTCTTCCGATCCGTCCGCAGCGATGCGGAACATCCGCAATTTCTCCATCATCGCCCACGTCGACCACGGCAAGTCGACGCTGGCCGACCGCATCATCCAGATCTGCGGCGGCCTGCAGGAGCGCGAGATGGAGGCGCAGGTGCTCGATTCGAACCCGATCGAGCGCGAGCGCGGCATCACCATCAAGGCGCAGTCGGTCTCCTTGCCGTACACCGCGAAGGACGGCCAGACCTACCAGCTCAACTTCATCGACACCCCCGGCCATGTCGACTTCAGCTACGAAGTTTCGCGATCGCTCGCCGCCTGCGAAGGCGCGCTGCTGGTCGTCGACGCGGCGCAGGGCGTGGAAGCGCAATCGGTCGCCAACTGCTACACCGCGGTGGAGCAGGGACTGGAAGTCGTGCCGGTGCTGAACAAGATCGACTTGCCCACCGCCGACGTCGACAAGGTGAAGGAAGAAATCGAGGCGGTGATCGGCATCCATGCCGACGACGCGGTCGCGATTTCGGCGAAGACCGGCCTCAACGTGGTCGAGGTGCTCGAGGCCATCGTCCAGCGCATCCCGGCGCCGCGGCCGCGCGACACCGACAAACTGCAGGCGCTGATCATCGATTCGTGGTTCGACAACTACCTCGGCGTGGTTTCGCTGGTTCGCGTCATGCAGGGCGAGATCAGGAAGGGCGACAAGCTGCTGGTGATGTCGACCGGACGGGCGCACCAGGTCGACGACGTCGGCGTGTTCACGCCGAAGCGCAAGGTGCTGCCGGCACTGCGGGCGGGCGAAGTCGGCTGGGTCACCGCCTCGATCAAGGACGTGCACGGCGCTCCCGTCGGCGACACGCTGACGATGGCGAACGACCCGGCGGCGAAGCCGTTGCCCGGTTTCCAGGAAATGCAGCCGCGCGTGTTCGCCGGCCTGTTCCCGGTCGATGCCGAGGACTACCCGGCGCTGCGCGAGGCGCTGGAGAAGCTGCGCCTCAACGACGCCGCGCTGCGCTTCGAGCCGGAGAGTTCCGAGGCGATGGGCTTCGGCTTCCGCTGCGGCTTCCTCGGCATGCTGCACATGGAAATCGTGCAGGAACGCCTGGAACGCGAATACGACCTCAACCTGATCACCACCGCGCCGACCGTGGTGTACGAGGTGCTCAAGACCGACGGCAGCGTGATGCCGCTGGACAACCCGGCCAAGCTGCCGCCGGTGAACCAGGTCGATGAAATCCGCGAACCGATCATCCGCGCGAACATCCTCACCCCGCCCGAATACATCGGCAACATCATCAAGCTGTGCGAAGACAAGCGCGGCGTGCAGGTCGGCATCACCTACATGGCCAGCCAGGTGCAGATCGCCTACGAGCTGCCGATGGCCGAGGTGGTGCTGGACTTCTTCGACAAGCTGAAGTCGGTGAGCCGCGGCTACGCCTCGCTCGACTACCACTTCCTGCGCTTCGACGCCGGCCCGTTCGTGCGCGTGGACACGCTGATCAACGGCGACAAGGTCGATGCGCTTTCGATCATCGTCCACCGTTCGCACGCGGATCGCCGTGGTCGCGAACTGACCGAGAAGATGAAGGAACTCATTCCGCGGCAGATGTTCGACGTCGCGATCCAGGCTGCGGTCGGCGCGCAGATCATCGCCCGCACCACGGTCAAGGCGTTGCGCAAGAACGTGCTGGCGAAGTGCTACGGCGGCGACGCCACGCGCAAGAAGAAGCTGCTGGAGAAGCAGAAGGAAGGCAAGAAGCGGATGAAGCAGGTCGGGCGGGTCGAGATCCCGCAGGAGGCCTTCCTCGCCGTGCTGCAGGTCGATAGCAAGTAAATCCACGGAACACGAGGAACGCGCATGCGCTGGTTCGAAATCGCCCTGGTCGTCCTGACCCTGTTCTCCGGCCTGGTCTGGCTGGTCGACAAGCTGTGGTGGCGCAAGGCGCGGGCGGTGCGCGCCGGCCTGCTGGAAGAAAAGGAACCGCTGATCGTCGATTACTCGCGCGCGTTCTTCCCGGTGCTGGCCCTCGTGCTCGGGCTGCGCAGCTTCGTCGCCGAGCCTTTCCGCATTCCCTCCAGTTCGATGATGCCGAGCCTGCTGATCGGCGACTTCATCCTGGTCAACAAGTTCGCCTACGGCCTGCGCCTGCCGATCACCAACACCAAGTTCCTGCCGCTGGGCGAACCCAAGCGCGGCGACGTGGTCGTGTTCCGCCCGCCACACCACCCGGACGAGGACTGGATCAAGCGCATCATCGGACTGCCGGGCGACACCGTCGCCTACCGCGACAACACCGTGTACATCAACGGCCAGCCGCTGCAGTACCGCAAGGTCGGCACCTACGCCGGCACCGGACAGGGCGTGGAGGCCAGTGGCGCGACGCTGCTGACCGAGGAACTGCCCGGCCGCCCGCACCCGGTGCTGGAGCACGAGGACTTGCCCTACTTCCTGCAGGGCGAGGGCGAGTGGAAGGTGCCGGCGGGTCAGTATTTCGTGATGGGCGACAACCGCGACAACAGCGAGGACAGCCGGTTCTGGCCCGAGGGCGCGCATTTCCTGCCGGAGCAGAACCTGCGCGGCAAGGCCTTCCTGATCTGGATGCACTGGGATCGCAGCGCCGGCGGGGTCGATTTCCACCGGATCGGCGACCGCATCCAGTAACGCGATCCGTGGCGTGGCCCTCGCGGCCGATCCGCGCCACAATGCCCGGGACGGCGCGCGGGGCGCCGCATCCAACGAGGGGAATGCGATGAAGCGCAGTCAACGGGGGATCACCCTGATCGGGTTCGTGGTGATACTGGCGCTGGTGGGCGTGCTGGCCTACCTCGGCATGAAGGTGTTCCCGATCTACGAACAGTTCTTCAGCGTGCGCTCGGCGATGAAGGGCGTCGCCAGCGAGCCGGGCGTGAACCAGATGGATCCGGCCAAGATCCGCGACCTGTTCTTCCGCCGGTTGTACGTGAACTACGCCGACGAGGACCTGAAGCCGGAAAACGTCAAGGTCGAGCGCAAGGACAACGGCTTCGTGTTGACGGTGAACTACGAAGTCCGGCGTCCGCTGATCGAGGACCTCGACATTGTCGGCACGTTCAACAAAACCCAGGCCTTGAACGGTGGCGGCAGCACCAACGAAGGCGAGTGACCGCATCGGCCACCGCTTCGATGCGCCGCAACTGCTCGCGCAGGCGCTGACGCACCGCAGCGCCGGTGCGCCGCACAACGAACGGCTGGAATTCCTCGGCGACGCACTGGTCAACCTGGTCGTCGCCGAGGCGCTGTATGCGCGCTGGCCGCGTGCCGACGAAGGCGCGCTGACCCGCGCCCGCGCCGAGCTGGTGCGCGAATCCGCGCTCGCGGCCATCGCCCGCGAACTGGACCTCGGTTCGAAGCTCACGCTCGGCCCCGGCGAACTCAAGAGCGGCGGTCATCGCCGCGATTCCATCCTCGCCGACGCGCTCGAAGCGGTGATCGGCGCGATCTACCTCGACAGCGATTTCGACCGCTGCCGCGAGGCGGTGTTGCCGTGGTTCGAGCCGGTGCTCGATGCATTGCCGCCGCCGCACAAGGTCGGCAAGGACGCCAAGACCCGGCTGCAGGAATGGCTGCAGGCGCGGCAACGCACGCTCCCGGTGTACGAACTGGTGTCCGAATCCGGCGACGACCATGCCAAGGTGTTCCGCGTCGCCTGCGTGCTCGCCGACCCGGCGATCCGGGACGAGGGCGAGGGCAGTTCGCGCCGCGCCGCGGAACAGGCCGCGGCGGAGAAGGTGCTGGGGCAACTCGAGGCCAGGTAGGGCGGGTTTCAACCCGCCATCGATCCGCGTATTCGCAAGATTTCCCGAAGGCGGGTCAAGACCCGCCCTACAATCCCCGCATGAACGCACCCGCATTTCGCGCCGGCACCGTGGCCGTCATCGGCCGCCCCAACGTCGGCAAGTCCACCCTGGTCAACGCGCTGGTCGGGGCCAAGGTCAGCATCACTTCCAATCGCCCGCAGACCACGCGCCACCGCCTGCTCGGCATCGCGACCTTCCCGCACGGGCAGTTGCTGCTGGTCGATACGCCTGGCCTGCACCGCGAACAGTCGCGCCACGGCGGCAAGGCCATGCACCGGGCGATGAACCGCGCGGCGCGCGGCGCGCTCGAAGGCGTGGACGCGGCGATGCTGGTGATCGAGGCCGGCCGCTGGGACGACGGCGACACCCTGGCCTACGAGGTCATGCGTGAGGCGAAGGTGCCGGTGGTGCTGGTGGTGAACCAGGTCGACCGGCAAAAGGACAAGACCAGGCTGCTGCCGTTCCTCGCCGAGGTCAGCGCGGACCGAGATTTCGCCGCGATCCATCCGGTGTCCGCGCTCAAGCGCAGCGGACTGGAACCGCTGGTCGACAGCGTGCTGAAGCTGCTGCCGCAGCAGGGCGCGCTTTACGCCGAGGACGAGATCACCGACAAGAGCCAGCGTTTCCTTGCTGGTGAATTGTTGCGCGAACAGCTGATGCGCCAGCTCGGCGCGGAATTGCCGTACGCGACGACGGTGGAGATCGAGCGTTTCGAGGAAGAGCCTTCGGAGAAGACTGGCGCGATGTATCGCATCGGCGCGGTGATCTGGGTGGAACGCGACGGGCAAAAGGCGATCGTGATCGGCAAGGCCGGCGCGCGGTTGAAGGAGATCAGCACCAAGGCGCGGCTGTCGATGGAAGCGCTGTTCGGTTGCAAGGTGTTCCTCGAGACCTGGGTGCGGGTGCGCGAGGGTTGGAGCGACGACGAGGCGGCGTTGAAGGCGTTCGGGTACGAGTGAGGTTATTGGCCTGAGTTAAACGGGTTTGCAGGGTGATGCCGGCTGATGAATTGTTAGTTTTCATCTTCAGCGACATACACGCTGTCATAAATCTCTTTAAGAGTACTACCGTTGTAGGTCCAATACGGTGCAGGCTGAAGCGGATAGTCGTCGGGCTTTCCTTGAACTTTCCGTGTTGCCATGGTGAGCGAGCACTCGCTACCTTCGAACAGAACCGTCTTTGAAGTTAGTACAGTTGCTTGTTTGCTTCCGTCGCGATAGACAAGGACTGTTCCCAGAGGAACGCCAAGCTCTACAAAATCCATTCTCGGGCGACGAGATTTCTTGAGTTGCTCTGCGGCCTGAAGATCAGCTTGCGTCGCGTCAGCCTCGATGGATTTTTCGAGTTGCTCGGTAATCTCCTCTACATGAAGCAGCTTGAGAATGGAGATCACTCGCTCCGGTTCTATGCGAAAGAACTCCCGCGTAGGATTGATTCTTGTTTGTCCGAATGCATGGTGTAGCGCCCGCTCGACGATGTTCGCGTCTGGAACACGGCAGGCAAAGGCGCACTCGAATGGAACCGGAACGCCAGTGCTGAAAAGCTGCTTCATGCGTAAGTCCACCTCGTCCTGAGTGGTGTGTCCGATCTTGACGAGGCCTGGCATCGCCGAATTTGTCAAAACGTAGACGATCTGAAGCGCAGAGTAGTTGGCCATGAAAACTAACGCCTATTAGCCCAGTGCCCGGGCGATGAAACCTATCCTGTGCTCCGGCTGAAAACCGGTCAAGTCAGCCTCGGCCATAATCCCGCCATGCTCCGCATCGCCGCCGAACCCGCCTTCGTCCTGCACGCACGCGCCTGGCGCGAGACCAGCCTGCTGGTCGAGGTGCTGAGCGAGCAGCACGGCCGGGTCGGGTTGGTTGCGCGCGGGGTGCGCGGACCGAAGGCGCACCAGCTCCGCGCGGCGCTGCAGCCGCTGCAGCACCTGCGTTTCGATGCGGTGCAGAGCGGCGAGTTGGCGCAGTTGCGTTCCGCCGAGGCGCTGGACGCGGCGCCGCTGTTGTCCGGCGATGCCGCGCTGGGCGGGTTCTACGCCTGCGAATTGCTGCTGCGGCTGGCACCGCGCTCGGACCCGCATCCGGGCCTGTACCGCGCGTTCGGGCGTTGCCGCGCGCGACTCGGGCTGGGCGAGCCGGTGGCGTGGACGTTGCGGCGCTTCGAACGCGACGTGCTCGACGAACTCGGTTCCGGTTTCGCGCTGGACACGGACGGCGATGGCGAGGCGATCGATCCTGCCGCGCGCTACGTGCTCGATCCCGAGCATGGCCCGCGCCGGATGCGCGAGGCGCGCGGGCGCGACGAAGCCGCGACCGGGCGAGGCCTTTTGGCGCTCGCTGCCGATGAAGAACCCGAAGGCGAGGATCTCGCCAGTTTGCGGCGCGCGCTGCGACCGGTGTTCCTGCACCATCTCGGCGGGCGCGGACTGAAGTCCTGGGAACTGGTCGGCGAACTCGGCCGGCTGGTGCCGCGGCAAAAACCTCAGCGCGACGGCGGCTGATCCAGCGTATCCCGCAGCGTGTCGAGCGCGCGCTGCAATGCCTGTTCCGACGCATTGGCCTGCAAGGCCTGCACCGCGGCATCCAGTCGCGCCGCGCCGACGAAGCCGCAACTCGCGCGCAGGCGATGCAGGGTCGCGCCGCGTGTTGCCGCATCGATGATCGATGCGCGCATGCCCGGCAGTTCGTCGAGGAACAGTTGCCGCAGCGCGGCGACATGTTCGGCGTTGCCGTTGAGCGCCGCGAGTGCGGCAGCGTCGTCCCAGAGCGTGCGTTCGTCGTAGCCCGGGATCGCGGCGTCGGCGACATGCGTGCCCGCGTCCTCGTGCAGCGCGCGACGCAACGCGGCCTGCCACGACGCGGCATCGACCGGTTTGGCGACGACGGCGACAAATCCGGCAGCGCGCAGTTCCGCGTGCACGCCTGCGTCGCGAGCGGCGGTGTGGGCGAGGGCGGGCGTGTCGAACCCCGTCCCCCGCAAGTGCGCCAGCAGTTCCGCGCCGGTGGCATCGGGCAGGTTGGCGTCGAACAGCCACAGGTCGAACGTCGCGGCGTTCGCCAATGCGCGGGCCGAAGCCGCGTCGGCGGCGACGGCGACGCGGGCGGGCAGGGCGGCGGTCGCGGCTTCGAGGAAGGCGCGCGATACCGGATCGTCCTCGACCAGCAGAATGTTCGGGTTCATCGCTTCCTCGCGTCCCTGCGTATGCTGTGCCGGTGACGAAGGCGATCCTACTCCTGTCGGCATTGCTCGGGCTCGCCATCGCGATGCCCGCGGACGCGCGCAGCCTGCACGCGCGCATCGCCCGCATCACGACTGCGGTGGCGACGCTCGAAGGCGTGGACGCGCGCCTGGACTGGCCGGCCGAGGCCGAGGCCGGCGAGCTGGTGATCCGCGCGAATCGCATCGATGCGCCCGACCTCGGCTACCACTACCGGAACGTCGCCTGGTCCTGCCGCCTGCAGCGCGCACCCGACAATGGCTGGGCCTGCGCCGGCGATCTGCGCGGAAGTGGCAAGCCGCTGCAACTGGGCCTGCGCTTCGACGACAAGGCGACGGTGGCCGAACTCGCGCAGGGAAACTCGCGCATCGACCTGCATCGCGATGCGAACACGCCGGACCTGACCCGGCTCGATTTCGTGCGCGTGCCATTGGCGTGGGCGCAGGCCCTGCTTTCTCAGGCATGGAACGAGGGGAAACTGAAGTCGGGTCGACTCGACGGCCGGCTCGACATCGCCGCGCCGAAAGACCATCCGCTGCGCGTATCGGGCCAACTCGCCGTCGCCGACGCCGCGCTGGAAACGCCGGACGGCGGCATCGCCGCGGACAAGCTTGCCGGCGATTTCCGCATCGACTATCGCAAGACGCCTGCGCTGGGCCTGCTCGCACTCGACGGCAGGCTGCGCGGCGGCGAATTCCTCGCCGGCAACACCTATCTCGCGCTGCCGGCAACGCCGGTGTCGCTGTCGCTGGACGGCGTGCAGCGCGCCGGGCAGGGCTGGGAACTGCCACGCATCGCCTGGCGCGACGGCGACGTGCTTGTCGCCGATGGCAGCGCCGCGTTCGCCAACGACGCCAGCCTGCGCGCGCTGGACCTGCAATTGCACAGCACCGACATGGGGCCGCTGCGCGATCGCTACCTGTCCGGCTGGCTCGGCGTGTTCGGGCTCGGCAATGTCGAACTCTCCGGCGCGACGGACCTGCATCTGGTCGTGCGCGATGGCCGCCTGCAGTCCACCGACGCGAACCTGCACAGCGTCGACCTGCGCGAACCCGACGACCGCTTCGGTTTCCGCGGCCTCGACGGTGACGTGCGCTTCTCCGCGGGCGCACCGGTGGCGAGCGAACTGCGCTGGCAATCGAGCCGCATCTACGGGCTCGATTTCGGTGCGTCCACGCTGCCGTTCGACAGCCGCGATGGCGTGCTGGTGTTCCGTCAACCGGTGGTGGTGCCGGCGATGGGCGGCACGATGACGTTCGCGCACATGACCCTGCGCCCGCCCGGCGGTACTAGCAGCATGGGCGACACCGGCATGGACATCCGCTTCGCGCTGGCGTTGGACGGCATCGACTTCGGGCTGGTGTCGAAGGCGCTGGGCCTGCCGGCGTTCCAGGGCAGGCTGGGCGGCGAGATCCCGTCCGCGCATTACGCCAACGAACGCCTGGATTTCGACGGCGGGCTGGCGATGAAACTGTTCGACGGGGACGTGCGTTTCAGCGACCTGTCGATGGAACGCCCGTTCGGGGTCGCGCCCAGCCTCAGCGCGAACATCGATTTCCGCAACCTCGACCTGCTGCGCCTGACCGAGGTGCTGGATTTCGGCAGCATCACCGGCCGCCTCGACGGCCACGTCCACGACCTGCGCCTCGTGGACTGGACGCCGGTCGCCTTCGACGCGGAAATGCACAGCATCCGCCGCGCCGGGACCAAGCAGCGCATCAGCCAGCGCGCGGTGCAGAACATTTCCAGCGTCGGCGATGCCTCCTTCGTCGGCAGCCTGCAGGGCCGGCTGATCGGCCTGTTCGACGACTTCGGTTATGCCCGGCTCGGCATTTCCTGCAGGCTGGCGAACGAGGTCTGCGAAATGGGCGGCCTCCATTCAGCCAATAACAGTTTTACTATCGTCGAAGGCTCGGGCCTGCCGCGCCTGAACGTGGTCGGCTACAACCGCAGCGTCGACTGGCCGACCCTGGTCGAGCGCGTGGAGGCGGTCGGCAAGGGCGACGTGAAACCCGTCGTCGAATGATGCGTAGTTGAATGATTCGTCGAATGATTGTCTTTCCATCACGGAGATGCAGATGAAAACCTGGAAGGCGATGCGAACCCTGTTCGGCGCGAACGTGGCGATGCTGGCCTTGGCCGCCTGCGTGACGATCAACGTCTACTTCCCGGCGGCGGAGGCCAAGGCCGCGGCCAAGGAGTTCGTCGAGAAGGTGATCGACGAGGCGCAGCCGGTGACGCCGGAAGCTAAGCCGGCCGACAACGGCGGTGGCGGTGGCATGGCGTTCCGCATCGATCCGCTGATGCTGATCGGCATCGGCGAGGCGCGTGCGCAGGGCGCGCCCGACATCACCATCAAGACCCCGGCGATCCAGGCGATCCAGTCGCGGATGGAATCGCGTTTCAGTTCCACCTTGCGCGCGGGCTTCGATGCCGGCGCGCTAGGCTTCACTGCCGACGGACTGGTCACCGTGCGCGATGCGTCCAAGCTCGCGCTCAAGGATCGCGTGGCGATGAACACCGCGGTCGCCGACGACAATCGCGACCGCAAGGCGGTGTACCGCGAGGTCGCGGTCGCGAACGGCCACCCCGAGTGGGAAGGCCAGATTCGCGACGTGTTCGCCAAGCAATGGGTCGCCAGCGCGCGTTCGGGCTGGTGGTACCAGTCGGGCGGAAGCTGGAAGCAGAAGTGACTTTGCCGCAGGCAAAGTCACCCTGAGCGTACCCGCATGCTGTCATCCTGAGGCGAAGCCGAAGGACCTGCTTCTGGATGCGCCGGAAAGCGACAGCAGGTCCTTCGCTGGCGCTCAGGATGACAGAACGGAAACGACCCGCTGCGGCGGGTCGTTCGCTTTTCGCCTTCTGCGACAATAGCCGGCCACCCGCAGCACTCGTCCCCGTGACCCGCCTCGACCAGTCCCCCAAGACCGTTTCCATCATCGACCTGAGCCACGACGGCCGCGGCGTCGCGCGCTGGCCCGAAGGCCATGCCCATGCCGGCAAGACCGTGTTCGTCAGCGGCGCATTGCCGGGGGAGACGGTCAGCGTGCAGCAGACCGCGCGTTCGCGGCATTTCGACGAGGCGAAGACGCTGGAAGTGATCGCGGCCTCGCCCGACCGGGTCGAACCGCGCTGCCCGCATTTCGGCACCTGCGGCGGCTGCGCATTGCAGCACCTGGAAGAATCGAAGCAGATCCATGCCAAGCAGCGCGTGCTGCTGGAGAACCTCGAGCGCATCGGCCATGTCGCGCCGGAACGCGTGCTGCCGCCGCTCACCGACGCGGCCTGGGGTTATCGGCGCAAAGGGCGCTTCTCGGTGCGCCGCGTGGAGAAGAAGGACAAGACCCTGGTCGGCTTCCGCGAGCAGGATCCGCGCTTCGTCGCCGACCTGCGCGAATGCCACACGGTCATTCCCGCGATCGGCGAACGCATCGCCGCGCTGTCGGCGCTGGTCGACGGCATGGACGCTCGTCGCGACATCCCGCAGGTCGAGTTCATCGTCGGTGACGCACAGCCGGAGTTCGACGGCGTCGCGCTGGTGTTCCGCCACCTGCAGCCGTTGTCGGAGCGCGATCGCGCCAAGCTCGAAGCCTTCGGCCGCGAACACCGCTTCGCGATCTTCCTGCAGCCCGGCGGCATCGATTCGGTGCATCCGCTGTGGCCGGCCGATCCGCAACTCGCGTTCCGCATCCCGCGCTGGGACATCGACTTCGCGTTCCGGCCGCTGGACTTCATCCAGGTCAACGCCGGCCTGAACGAGAAGATGATCGCCTTGGCGCAGGAACTGCTGGACGTGCAGCCGGGCGAACGCGTGCTGGACCTGTTCTGCGGCCTCGGCAACTTCACCTTGCCGTTGGCGCGTGGCGCCGGGCATGTCGTCGGCGTGGAGGGTGATGCCGGGCTGATCCGTCGCGCGCGCGAAAACGCGCAACGCAACGATCTCGGCAATGTCGAATTCCATGCCGCCGACCTCGCGACGGATCTGTCCGCGCAACCGTGGATGCGAGCGGGTTTTGACCGTCTGTTGCTGGATCCACCGCGTTCCGGCGCCGATGTCGTTCTGAAGCAGCTGCCGCTGAAGGGCCTGAAGCGCATCGTCTACGTGAGTTGCCATCCGGGTTCGCTGGCGCGCGATGCCGGCTATCTGGTCAACGAGCGCGGCTGGAAATTGCGCGCGGCCGGGGTGATGGACATGTTCCCGCATACCGCGCACGTCGAATCCATCGCGATGTTCGAACCCTAGTTTTGTCATCCTGAGGCGAAGCCGAAGGACCTGCTTTCATGTCGATTTAGAACAACAGGTCCTTCGCTGCGCTCAGGATGACAATGAATTGAACCGAGGCAGTATCGAAGTGCCCATCGAAATCGAACGCAAGTTCCTCGTCGCCGGCGACGGCTGGCGCACGGCCGCGCACAAGGTCGTGCCGATGGCCCAGGGCTACCTCAACGACCTCGCCATGGTCGATGGCGGGGCGATGAATGCCTCGGTGCGCGTACGCATCGAGGGCGAGGAAGCGCGACTCAACCTCAAGTCGCGCGAACTCGGCGCGTCGCGGCAGGAATTCGATTACCCGATCCCGGTCGCCGATGCGCGCGCGCTGCTCGCGCTCAGCGTCGGCGGCCTGGTCGACAAGCGCCGGCATTACGTCGAATTCGAAGGCCATCTGTGGGAAGTCGACGAATTCCTCGGCGACAACGCCGGGCTGGTCGTGGCCGAAATCGAGCTTTCCCGCGTCGATGAAGCCTTCGCCCGGCCCGGTTGGCTGGGCGTCGAGGCCACCCACGCCCAGCGCTACTACAATCTGGCCCTGGCCTCGCGCCCGTATTCGCAATGGCGCGACGACGAGCGCAATGCACTGGATTTGATACAAGGACGATAGATGCTGCAGATCGGCGTTTCCGGGCACGAACTCACCGCGCGCGAGCGCGACTGGCTGCAGCACGACGCCTGCGCCGGCGTGGTGCTGTTCGCGCGCAATTTCGCATCGAAGGCGCAGGTCGCGGAACTCACGCAGTCCATCCGCGAGGCTGCGCCGCGCCCGCAACTGATTGCGGTGGACCAGGAAGGTGGCCGCGTGCAGCGCTTCCGCGACGGCTACAGCGTGCTGCCGCCGCTCAGCGGGTTCGACCAGCTCTATCGTCGTGATCCCGACGCCGCGCTCGCCCTGGCGCGCGAACATGCGTGGCTGATGGCGAGCGAGATCCGCGCCACCGGCGTGGACCTGAGCTTCGCGCCGGTGATCGACCTGGAACGCGGCAACCGCGCGATCGGCAACCGCGCGTTCTCGCCGGATCCGCAGGTCGTCGCCGCGTTCGCGCGCGAGTACGTGACTGGCATGCACGAGGCCGGGATGGCGGCGACGCTCAAGCATTTCCCCGGCCACGGCTCGGTGCCCGAGGATACGCATTTCGATGCCGCGGTCGATGATCGTTCGCTGGAAGAAATGCGCGCGAACGACCTCGTGCCCTTCGTCGCCGGCATCGATGCCGGCGCCGATGCGGTGATGATGGCGCACGTCACCTATCCGCGGGTCGCGCCGGAACCGGCCGGTTATTCGCCGCGCTGGATCGGCGAGATTTTGCGCGGCGAGATGCACTTCCGCGGCGTGGTGTTCTCCGACGACATCGGCATGGCCGCGGCGGATTCGGCCGGCGGCACCAGGGCGCGGGTCGAAGCGCACCTCGACGCCGGCTGCGACGTGGTGCTGGTCTGCCATCCGCAGATGGTCGAGGAGGCGCTGCGTTCGCTCGAAGGCCGCAAGTCGAACACGATGGCGCTGGCCGGATTGATCGGCCGCGGCGCGCTGGGCTGGGATGGCCTGCTCGCTGAAACCCGCTACGAACAGGCGAGGACGCGCATGACGGGCGTCCCGATTGCAACGCAGGATGCCGGCGCGACCTCCGGCGCGATCAACGTGGGAGACGTGGCATGAGCACACCCGACCTGCGCGAAGTGCTGGCGACCGCGGAAGTGATCCACGACCGCGCGACGCTGGAAGCAACGATCGAGCGCATGGCCGGCGAGATCGCAGCCGATTACGCCAACGAAGCGAGGCCGCCGCTGTACATCACGGTGATGCACGGCGGCCTGCCTTTCGCCGCATCGCTGGCGATGGAGCTCGGCACGCTCGGCATCGACCTCGAATTCGACTACCTGCACGCCACCCGTTATCGCGGGCAGACCTCGGGTTCGGGCCTCGCGTGGCTGCACCGCCCGGCGACGCCGATGCAGGGCCGCCGCGTGCTGCTCGCCGACGACATCCTCGACGAGGGCCACACCTTGCTCGCGGTGAAACGCTGGTGCGAGGACCAGGGCGCGGCCGACGTGCGCGTGGCGGTGCTGGCGGTGAAGGTGCACGACCGCTGCGTCGAGGGCGTGTGCGCGGATTACGTCGGGGTCGAAGTGCCGGATCGTTATGTGTTCGGCTACGGCATGGATTATCACGAGCAGGGGAGGAATCTCCCGGCGATTTACGCGTTGGCGGATTGAAGTCGATGGCTGTGATTCCTCGTGAACTCACGAAAACCGAGTACGAGGCCACGTTCTCGCCTCCGATGTTGGATGTAACCAAGACGGCCGACGAAATCGTCGATCTTTGGTCATACGCAGATCCAGTCATCGAGGAGAAGTACCACAGTTGTTCGGCATGGGATTGGCGCGTCATGTATATCTATGAGTCACAGGATGGCTCATACCAACACATTGGCATTCCCGTACCACTCGACAACACATACATGGTTGTAGTCGTAGACAAACCGAACAAAGAGATTCTCGGTTACCACCTTCTCGATCTTGGTGCCATCTATCCGGACTGGAAAAATGACGATTGATCTCGCGGTCATCGGCGGCACCGGGGTGTACGCACTCGGCGAACTCGCCGACGTCGAAAGCCACCAGCCGGTCACGCCCTACGGCGCGCCGTCGGGGCCTGTTCGCGTCGGCACCTGGGCCGGCAAGCGCGTCGCCTTCCTCGCGCGCCACGGCGAAGGCCATTCGCTGCCGCCGCACAAGATCAACTACCGCGCCAACCTCGCCGCGCTCAAGGCCGTCGGCGCGAACCGCGTGCTCGCGCTCAACACCGTCGGCGGCATCGGCGAACGCTTCGGCCCGCGTGTGCTGGCCTGCCCGGACCAGTTGATCGATTACACCTGGGGTCGCATCAGCACGATTTGCGAGGAATCCGGCACCGAAGTGCTGCACGTCGATTTCGGCGATCCGTACACGGCGTCGCTGCGCGGAGAAATCGTGTCCGCCGCGAAGAACGCAGGCGTCGCGCTGGTCGATGGCGGCTGCTACGGCGCGACCCAGGGACCGCGCCTGGAAACGAAGGCGGAGATCGCGCGCATGCGCCGCGATGGCTGCGACCTGGTCGGCATGACCGGCATGCCCGAGGCCGGACTCGCGCGCGAACTCGGCCTCGACTACGCCTGCCTCGCCATCGTCGCCAACTGGGCGGCCGGCGCCGGCCCCGACCCCGACGAAGTCATCACCCTGCAGGACGTGCTCGACAACGTCGCCGCGGCGATGGGCGGCGCAGCGTGCGTGCTGCGGGCGATGCTGGGCGGCTGAGGAATGCCATCGGCGCGACGACGCATCGGCATCGTCGGCTACGGCAGCGGGGGACAAGCCAGCGCGCTGGCCTTGCTCGATGCCGGCCACGAAGTCGAAATCTTCGAACGCGTGCCGAAACCCGGGCCGGTCGGTGCGGGTTTCCTGCTGCAACCGACCGGCTTGCAGGCGCTGTGGCGATTGGGATTGATGGAACCGGCTTGCGCGCTCGGTGCGCGGGTGTCGCGCCTGTACGGCGAGACGCGCGATGGCCGTGCGGTGATGGACATGCGCTACGCGGACCTCGATCCGCTACTCGGCGGCCTCGGCCTGCAACGCGGCGCCCTGTTCGAACTGCTGCATGCGGCGATCGCCGGACGCGCAAGGCTGCACACCGACGCCGCCATCGTCGAACTCGATTGCGAAGGCGGGCGCTTGCGCGATGCGCACGGGCGTTGGCACGGACCGTTCGATGCAATCGTCGTCGCCGACGGTTCGGCATCGCTCCTGCGCGAAACGATTTCGCCGACGCGGCTGGACCGCCCGTATCCCTGGGGCGCGCTGTGGTGCCTGGTGCCGGAAGGCGACTGGCCGTGGCGCGACGAATTGCGGCAACGCTATGCGCTGGCGCGGCGGATGACGGGAATGCTGCCGGTCGGTCGCGCCCCGGGCGATCCGGTGCGGAAACTTGGCTTCTTCTGGAGCCTGCCGGTGGCGCGGTTCGATGCGTGGGAACGCGAAGGCCCGGAGGCATGGCTGGCTGAAGTCGAAGCCTTGTGGCCGCAGGCGCGCGAACGCCTCGGTGTCGGCTTCGACACGGCCCGGCTCGCGCGTGCCGCCTATCGCGACGCGATTCCGGAACGCTGGTGGCGCGGCCGCGCGCTGTTGCTCGGCGATGCCGCGCATGCGATGAGCCCGCAACTCGGGCAGGGCGTGAACATGGCCCTGGTCGATGCGCTGGCGCTGGCGGATGCGTTCGAGCGCACGGAGATCCTGGCCGATGCGTTCGCGTCCTACGCATGGGAACGCCGTCGCCATCTCGCCGCCTACCATCGCTACAGCCGCTGGCTGACGCCGCTGTTCCAGTCCGGCCACGACGGCCTGGCCCGCGCGCGGGATGCGGCGTTCCTGCACATGGGCCGCTTGCCGCTTGCGCGCACGCACATGCTGCGGGTGTTGTCCGGCACCCAGCAGGGATGGTTCGGGCGTTACCGGCTGCAACCCGGATTCCTCGACGCCCTGCGCACGACCCGGCCATCGGGGTGATTGCAAGCGCCGCGCGTGCTTTGCATACTCGCGGCGCCGACGGCCGCCCCACGCGCCGAGGCAGCCATCGCCACCATCAGAGGTCACCCGCGCCATGCAGTACGGAACAGTGAAGTGGTTCAACGACGCCAAGGGTTTCGGTTTCATCGCCCCCGAGGACGGCAGCGCCGACGTGTTCGTGCATTTCTCCGCGATCGACTCCAAGGGCTTCCGCAGCCTGCAGGAAGGCCAGCGCGTCAGCTACGAGGTCCAGCAGGGCCCGAAGGGAGCGCAGGCCGCGGGCGTCAAGCCGACCGAGTGAATCCTGCCGCAGCGATCATTCCGAAAGCCCCGCGCAAGCGGGGCTTTTTTGTACCCCGGGATTACTTGCGCGCAGAATGAGCCCGATGCACGGAGGCCAGACGATGCAGGCATCGCCGTTCGACACGCATGAGGTGACCAACCAGCCGCCGCCGTTCGCGCCGCGCGACCTGTGGGCGGACGACCTCGCCTTGCGCGAGGCGGTCGGACGCGAGGGCGGAAACGCTTTCGCACCGCGACTGGAAGCCTATGGCGCGCTGGCCGGTGGCGAACTGTTGCGGCTCGCCGACGAGGCGCACCGCGACCGGCCGCGCCTGCACACCCACGACCGCTTCGGTCATCGCATCGACCGGGTCGAGTTCAACGCGGCGTACCACGCGGTCATGGACACGGCGATCGCGCACGGCGTCGCGGGCCTGCCCTGGCATGAGTCGCAACCGGGCGTGCATGTGGCGCGCGCGGCGCTGAGTTACCTGCACTACCAGGCCGAACCCGGCAGCAGCTGCCCGCTGACCATGACCCATGCCGCGGTGCCGGTGCTGCGCCACGAGCCGGCCCTGCGCGAATGGATGGACAAGGCCGCACAGCCGAACTACGACGGCCGCGATGTGCCGATGGCGGACAAGCGCGGCGTCACCCTCGGCATGGGCATGACCGAGAAGCAGGGCGGCAGCGACGTGCGCAGCAACACCACGCGCGCCACGCCGCTGGCGGGCGAAGGCGAATACGCACTGGTCGGACACAAGTGGTTCTTCTCCGCGCCGATGTCGGATGGTTTCCTGGTGCTGGCGCAGGCGCCGGGAGGGCTGAGCTGTTTCCTGCTGCCGCGCTGGCGGCCGGACGGTTCGAAGAACGCGCTGCGGTTGATGCGGCTGAAGGACAAGCTCGGCGACTGGTCGAACGCCTCGTCCGAGGTCGAATTCGAAGGCGCATGGGCGCGGCGCATCGGCGACGAGGGCCGCGGCATCGCCACCATCCTCGAAATGGTGATGTTCACCCGCCTCGACTGCATGCTCGGCTCCGCCGGGCTGATGCGGATGGCGCTGGCGCAGGCCACGCACCACGCGTGGCATCGTTCCACGTTCGGCAAGCGGCTCATCGAACAGCCGCTGATGCGCAACGTGCTCGCCGACCTCGCGCTGGAATCGGAAGCGGCGACCGCGTTCGCACTGCGGGTCGCCGGCGCGGTGGATCGCGCGTCGATCGATCCGCGCGAAGCCGCGTTCGCGCGCGTCGCCACCGCCATCGGCAAGTACTGGATCTGCAAGCGCGCGCCGGGCTTCGCCAACGAGGCGCAGGAATGCCTGGGCGGCGCGGGTTATGTGGAGGAATCGCTGTTGCCGCGCCTGTATCGGCAGGCGCCGCTGAATTCGATCTGGGAGGGCAGCGGCAATATCCAGTGCCTGGACGTGTTGCGCGCGCTCTCGCGCGAACCGGAAACGCGCGATGCATTGCTGACTGAACTGCGAACCGCCGCCGGAATCGATGCGGCCTTCGATGCGGCGTTGCAGGCGGGCGAAGCGGCATTGTCCGCGGGTACGGACGAAGCCGGCGCGCGTTCACTGGTCGAACGCCTCGCACTGCTGCTGCAGGGCGCGATCCTGCTGCGCGCGGGCCATCCGCTGGCGCGCGATTTCTGTGCGAGTCGTTTCGGCGGTGCGCGTGGAGACACCTACGGCACGCTCGCGACCGGCATCGATATCGATACCGCGATCACGCGGATCTTGCCAGACTGACCTGCTCAAGGCGGGTTAAAACCCGCCCTACGGATCACGGTGTCGTGCGGGGTGGGTCTTGGCCCGCGCTGTTGCTAGGGTTTCACCAGGTTCAAGCGCAACAGGCTTTCCGCGGTCGCGACCAAGGCGTCCTCGCTGCTGCGCGGAGACCAGTCGAGCATGCGTTGCGCCTTCGCGCTCGTCGCGTTCTTGTATTTTCCGAGTTCGGGCACGATCTGCTTCACCGCAGGATCGCGCAGCGCGGCAAGCTTCACCAGCCAGTTCGGCAGTTGCCGCGTGGGCACGCGTCTGGCCGCGTCGCCGAGGTGACGCTTGAGGGCCAGCGCCATCTCGCGCACCGGCATGAAGTCGCCGGCCACCGCGAGGAAGCGTTCGCCGCGCGCTTGCGCTGCGGTCATCGCGCGCAGGTGCAGGTCGACGACGTCGCGCACGTCGACCACGCCGAAGCGCAACTGCGGGCAGCCGGGCAGGGCGCCGGCGAGCAGGCGCTGCACCAGCAGGATCGAGGTCGCGTAGTCCGCGCCGAACACCGGCCCGAACACGCCGACCGGGTTCACCGTGGCGAGTTCCAGCCCGCCGCCTTCGCGCGCGATGAAATCCCAGGCCGCGCGTTCGGCCAGGGTCTTCGATTTCACGTAGGCGGACACATCGCCGCCATCGGGATCGGTCCACGAGGTTTCGTCGAACGCTGCGCGCTGCTCGGGATGCCCGTAACCGACCGCGGCGAACGAGGAGGTCAGCACCACCCGGCGCACGCCGGCGTCGCGCGCGGCGCGCAACACGCGCAACGCGCCATCGCGGGCGGGGACGATCAATTCGTCCTCGTGTTTCGGCATCGCTTCCGGGAACGGTGAGGCGACATGCAGCACAAAATCGCAGCCGGCGACCGCTTCGCTCCAGCCGGTGTCGGCGGTCAGGTCGGCGGTGAAGAAGCGCAGGCGTTCGCTGGCGTCCGCGCCAGCCGTTGCTGAACTTGTCGCGCGCAGCAACTCGCGCACGCCGGCTTCGCGGCGCAGGTCGCGTACGGTCGCATGCACTTCGTGCCCGGCCTGCAGCAGTTGCAGCAGCGCATGGCCGCCGATGAAGCCGGAACCGCCGGTGACGAGCACCTTCGCCATGTCGATCCTTCAGTCGAGGAACTGCAGTTTCGCCAGTTCCGAATACAGGCCGCCCTGCGCCATCAGCGCATCGTGCGTGCCTTCGGCGACGATGCGGCCGCGGTCCATGACCACGATGCGGTCGGCCTTGAGCACGGTGGCGAGGCGATGGGCGATGACCAGCGTCGTACGCCCGCGCATCAGGTGTTCGAGCGCGGACTGCACCGCGCGTTCGCTCTGCGCATCGAGCGCGGAGGTGGCCTCGTCCAGCAGCAGGATCGGCGCGTCCTTGAGCAGCGCGCGGGCGATCGCGATGCGTTGCTGCTGGCCACCGGACAGGCGCGCGCCGCGTTCGCCGAGCTGTTCGTCGAATCCGTCCGGCAGCGCGTCGATGAATTCGTCGGCTTCGGCGGCTTCGGCCGCGGCGCGGACCTCGTCGTCGCTGGCGTCGAGGCGGCCGTAGCGGATGTTGTCGCGCGCGCTGGTCGCGAACAGGGTCGGCGACTGCGGCACCAGCGCGATCGCTTCGCGCAATTGCGCGGGATCGAGCGTGCGCACGTCGAGGCCATCGACCAGAACGCGCCCGGATTGCGGATCGTGGAAGCGCAGCAGCAGCGAGAACACCGTGCTCTTGCCGGCGCCGGACGGGCCGACCAATGCGACGGTTTCGCCGGGCGAAACGCGCAGGCTGACATCGTCGAGCGCGGGCAGGTCCGGGCGTTGCGGGTAGTGGAAGGTCACGCCGTCGAGCGCGATGTCGCCGCGCAGCGGCTTCGGCAGCGGAGTGGGCGTTGCCGGCGCGACCACGCCGGAGGTTTCCACCAGCAGGTCGTTGATCCGGCCCATGCCGCCCGCGGCCTTCTGCAATTCGTTCCAGACCTCGGCCAGCGCGGCCACCGAGCCGCCGCCGAACACCGCATACAGCACGAACTGGAACAGGGTGCCCGCGGTCATGCGCCCGGCGATGACGTCGTGCGCGCCCGACCACAGCACCAGGGTGATCGCGCCGAAGAACAGGGTGATGGCGGAGCCGGTCATGAGCGATTGCGCGCCGATCCGCTTGCGCGCGGTCGCCACCGTGTTCGCCACCGCTTCGGCGAAGCGACCGCGTTCGTAGGGTTCGCGCGCGTGCGCCTGCACCGTGCGCACCGCGCCCAGGGTTTCGGTCGCCAGCGCATTCGCATCGGCGACGCGGTCCTGGTTGTTGCGCGCGATGCGGCGGATGGCGCGCGCGCCGAACACCACCGGCAGCACCGCCGCGGGAATGCCGAACAGCGCCCACGCGGCCAGGCGCGGACTGGTGACGAACAGCATCACCAGCGCGCCGATCGCGGTGATCGAGCTGCGCAGGGCGATCGACATCACGCTGCCGACGATGTTGCGGATCAGCTCGACATCGGCGGTCAGGCGCGAGACCAGTTCGCCGCTGCGGTTGCGGTCGTGGAAGTCGGCGTCCAGCCCGATCAGGTGCGCGTACAACTGCTTGCGCAGGTCGGCGACGACGCGTTCGCCCAGCAGCGACACGAAGAAGAAGCGCGTGGCGGTGCCGATGGCCAGCACCAGCGCCACCACGAACAGCAGCAGGAAGGCGCGGTCGATGTTGCCGGTGCTGCCGCTGCGGAAGCCGTGGTCGATCATGGTGCGGAATGCGACCGGCAGGCTCAGTGAAGCGGTGGAGGACACCGCCAGCGCCAGCAGCCAGCCGGAAAACAGGCCGAGGTGCTGGCGCACGAACGGCCACAGCGCGCGCAGCGAGCCGATCGGGGCCTTGCGCGTGGTTTCCGGCGTCGCCGGTGCGGGTGTCGCGTCTGCGTCGGGCATGCGAAAAGAGAGTTGTTGGTTGTTGGTGCGAAGTGTGGTCGAAGCGCCGGAGAACCAAGAACCAGGAACCGTCCTACGGCTTCGCCAGCGGCTTCAGGTCCTCGGGGAGCGCGTAGTTCGGATAACGTCGGCGGAACTCGGCGAGGCTGTTGCGCGCGGCATCGGTTTCGCCGGCGGACAGCAATTCGCGGATGCGTTGCAGCCAGGCGTCCCGTACCTGCGGCGAATCCGCGGTGGCCGGCGGTTCTTCGTCCAGCACCGCACGCGGGATGCCGTCCACGGCTGCGGCATCGGCCGCGGCGGCGGCGTCCAGCGACTTGGCCTCGCGCGATTCGGTATCGCGGATCCTGCTGCCGGTGGTTTCGATGCGGTCGAGGGTGACGGCCTGTTTTTCCCTGCGGGCGGCTTCAAGCGTGTCCACCGGGGCTGGTGCAGGCGGGTACGCGTTGCCGGCCGCTGCCGCAGCTGCGGAGGCCACCGGTGCCGGAGGCGGCGGCACGGCGAATGTCTCGGGCGCGGCCTGGTCCATCGGCGCTGGTTCGTCGAACACGACCGGCGATTCCGGCGGAGTCGATTTGCGCGCCTGGACCTCCGGTGCGGATTCGCGTTCGGCCGGAGTGGGCTTGGGCAATTCGGCCGGCGGCTGCGGTTGCATCTGCGCCGACGCGGTGTCGTCTGCCATGGAGGGCGTCGACGCAGCGGATTGCGCAGTGGGTTCGATGACGCGCACCGCGGCGGCAGGCGCTTCGCTCGCGGCCCGGGGTTGTGGCGGCAAGGGCCGCAGGCGCCAGGCGATGCCGATGGCGAGCACCAGCGTGGCGGCGATGCCCATGCCCGCGATCCATCGCGGGCGCGGGCGTCGCGACGGCGAGGCGGTCGTCGCCGATCGCGCCGCGGCGAGGATGCGCGCATCCAGTTGCGGCGACGGGCCGGGCAGGGCGTCGCGGGCCAGCAGCTCGGCCAGCGCGCGCTCGTTCGCATCCAGCGGATCGGGAATGCGATTCATGGCGCCAGCCTCCCGCGCAGTTTGTCCATCGCGTAGCGCAGCCGCGACTTCACCGTCTCGCGGCCGACGCCGGTGATTTCCGCGATTTCCTCCAGGCTGAGCTCGCGTTCCAGCCGCAGCAGCAGGACTTCGCGCTGTTCCTCCGGCAGTTCGTCCATCGCCAGTTGCAGCCGCCTGCGTTGCTCGAAGTCGGACAGGATGCGCTCGGGGGTGTGAGGGTCGGGCACGCGCGCCGCGCGTTCGTCCGCGTCCGCCGGTGGCGGCGGCCGGTGCTTCGCCGCCCGCCAATGGTCGTTCAGGCGGTTGTGGGCGATGCGGTAGAGCCAGGTGGCGAACAGCGCGTCCGGGCGCCAGCCCGCGCGCGCGGCGATCACCCGCTGCCACACGTCCTGGAACAGTTCATCGGCGAGCGCGGGATCGCGCAGCTGGCGCAGCAGGAAGCGGTACAGCGGCGCGCGATGGCGGGCGTACAGCGGCTCGAACGCCCGGGCCGAACCGCCGGCCCAGGCCAGCATCAGGGCTTCGTCGCTGTCCGTGGCTGGCGCAGGGGCATCCATGGACGCCAGCGTAAGCGCTGGACGGCGGGTATTGAAGCGTGGCGCGGCCCGCGGCGCGAACGCGGGCGCCCGGGCGAGGATGGCAGGCATGCCATGGGAAACGTCCGGTGGACGCGGGCGGGGTTGCCGCCGGCCGCCGTGTGTCGCGTTATCCTGCCGGGATGAACGGGGGAAGCGCGCTCGCGGCAACGGATCTGCACCCGGTCGGGGAGTCCGCCGAGTTGCCGACGCTGCAGGGACTGGCCGACGTGCTGGCGGGGATGCTCCCCACCGGTTCGCGGCTGGTATTGCAGTGGCGCGATGCGCAGGGCCATGCCGGGCAGTCGTCGGTCGTCAACGCGCCGGAGGCCTTGCGCGAGCAGGCCGTCGCCGCGCTGGAAGCTTGCGACCAGGGCCGGCATCGCTCGCGCGGCGGGGCCGACATCGAGGATGTGTGGGAAGAAGGCGGCCTGCGGATCGCGGTCGTCGCGCGTTCCAAGGCGCCGCTGTCCGAGGAAACCCGCAATGCGTGGCTCGCGGTGGCGCGGCGCACGGTCGCGGCCGCGCTCGCCTCGGAGCGGTCGCAGGCGCGGATCGAAGCCCTGCTCAAGGCCCAGCGCCTGCAGCGCGCGTTGTACGAGATCGCCGACCTCGCCGGTTCGGCGCTGGAAATGCCCGAGATGCTCGCGCGCATCCACGCGGTGGTCGGCGGGCTGATGTCGGCCGAGAACTTCTACATCGTGCTCTACGACGATGAAACCCAGAGCATGCGCTTCCTGTACTTCGCGGATGCGGAGGACAGCTTTGTCGCCGATCCCGACCGTGCGTATCCGCTGAGCGAAATGTCGAACAGCCTCACCATGGCCTTGATGCGCCATGGCAAGCCCTTGCTCGGACCGTCCGAGAGGATCCGCCACCAGCTCGGGGTCGAGATCGATCCCCAGCACGGCCCGGACAGCGCCGACTGGCTCGGCGTCCCGTTGCTGCGCGACGGCGGCGTCTGCGGCGCGATCGTGGTGCAGAGCTACGACGTGCCCTCGCGCTACACCGGCGAGGAGCAGGCGCTGCTGGAATACGTCGCCCAGCACATCCTCACCGCGCTGGACCGCAAGAATGCCCAGGTCGAGCTCGAGACCCGGGTGCGCGAGCGCACGCGCGACCTGCAAAAGGCCAACGACGAGCTGCAGGCGGAAATCGTCGAACGCCAGCGCGCCGAGCAGTTGCAGCGCGCGCAGTACCGCATCACCGAGCTCTCGGTCATCGCCGGCAGCCTGGAGCGGTTCTACGCCGAGGTGCACGCCATCGTCGGCGAGCTGCTGTACGCACGCAATTTCTACATCGCGCTGATGAGCGCGGACGGGCAGTTCCTGGAATTCCCGTACATCGTCGACGAGCGCGACGTGGTCTCGCGCACGCGCAAGCCGGCCAGGGGCCTGACCGAATACGTGATGTTCACCGGCGAACCGCTGCTCGCCGACCGCGAGCGCATCGATGCGCTCCACGCCGAGGGCAAGGTGCAGAGCGTCGGCGCGCACGCGCGCTGCTGGCTGGGGGTACCGCTGGTGCGCGACGACGACGTGGTCGGCGTGATCGCAGTGCAGAGCTACACCCCGGAGATCATGTTCACCGCGCGCGACCAGGAACTGCTGACCTTCGTCGCCCACCATATCGGCAGCTCGCTTGAGCGCAAGCGCACGCAGGAACGCCTCAAGGCCGCGCACGCGGAACTGGAATCGCGGGTGGAATCGCGGACCAGCGAACTGGCGGAGGCCAACCGCCAGCTGCGCGCGCAGATCGGCGAACGCGTCCGCGCCGAGCAGCGCCTCACCCACCAGGCCCGCCACGACGACCTGACCGGCCTGCCGAACCGCGCGCATATGATCGAACGGCTCGATGCGGCCATCGAGCGCGCGCGCGCCGGCGACACCTCGCAGTTCGCGATGCTGTTCCTCGACCTCGACCGCTTCAAGCTGGTCAACGACAGCATCGGCCACGCCTCCGGCGACGACATGCTGATCGAGGTGGGGCGACGCATTTCCGGCGTGCTCGGGCCGCACGACACCGTCGCGCGGCTGGGCGGCGATGAATTCGCGGTGCTGCTCGAACACATGGCCTCGCCGCTGCGCGCCGAGGAAGTGGCGTCGCGGCTGCTGGAAGTGCTGGCCCAGCCGATGGTCGTCGCCGGCCGCGAACTGTTCCCGTCGGCGAGCATCGGCATCGCGCTGTGGGGGCCCGGCTACCAGCACGGCGAGGAGCTGCTGCGCGACGCGGATGCGGCGATGTACCGCGCCAAGTCCAGCGGACGCGACCGCAGCATGCTGTTCGACGCGCAGATGCGCGCCGAGGCGACGCGCCTGCTCGACCTCGAGGCCGACCTGCGGCGCGCGATCAAGCGCGAATCGTTCGAACCCTGGCTGCAGCCGATCGTGCGCCTGTCCGACGGCGTCGTGGTCGGGCACGAGGCGCTGCTGCGCTGGAACCACGAGCGCCACGGGCCGTTGTCGCCGGATGCCTTCATCGGCGTGGGCGAGGACAACGGCCTGATCGAGCAGGTCGACTGGCTGATGTACCGGCGCGTGCTCGAATGGCTGGCCACGCACGGCGGCGATGGCTACGTGTCGATCAACGTCTCGCCCTCGCATTTCCGCGGCGAGGACTTCGCCCAGCGCCTGCTCGACCTGGTCGCCGCCTGCGGCGCCAACCCGAATCGATTGCGGATCGAGATCACCGAGGTCGCGCTGCTCGACGACGCGCCGCGCGCCCTGCGCACGCTCAACGTGCTGCGCTCGCGCGGGGTGCTTGCGCTGCTGGACGATTTCGGCACCGGCTTCTCGGCGCTGTCCTACCTGCACCGTTTCCCGATCCAGTGCCTGAAGATCGACCGCAGCTTCGTCGCCGGGCTGCAGGGCGAATCGCACATGGAAAGCCTGGCGCTGATCCGCGCGATCCTCGCGCTGGCGGCGACCCTGGGCATCGACGCGATCGGCGAAGGCGTCGAAACCACTTACCAGCATGAAACCCTGCGCGACCTCGGTTGCGTGTATGGGCAGGGTTACCTGTTCGGTTATCCGCAGCCGGTGTCGTCGCCGGAGCCGGGTCGCGACGACGACACCACGCACTGAAATCAGTCGTTGCCGGCGACCTCGACCGTCGTCGTGCTTCCATCCGTGATCCTGCGCGCGGCATCGACCAGTGCCGCGAACTCGGCGCGCTCGCCGTCCGCATCCTTGCCGGCCGACACTTGCGCGGCGCGGGCGATGTCGTTCCACGACCACACACCGAGGTGGGTGCCTCCGCGCAAGGCATCCGCGTAGGCTGCGACGGCGGCGGCGAAGCGCAGCGTTGGGCTCGGTTGCGCATGCAGCGAAGACGCGAGGATCGGCGTGTCGATCAGCCGGCTCGCGCCTTCGTCCGGGCGCTTGTAGCGCAGGCGCAGGTCGGCGATCTCGTTCGACTTGTCCGCGTTCGCGGCCGTCGATCCGCCGTAGCGCAGCGGCGGCAACTGTTCCGCACCCGAGCCGACCGGCGTGAGTTCGTACAGCGCGGTGACTTCGTGGCCCGCGCCGATGTCGCCGGCATCGACCTTGTCGTTGGCGAAATCCTCGCGCTTGAGCGCGCGGTTTTCGTAGCCGATCAGGCGGTATTCGGCCACCTGCGCGGGATTGAACTCGACCTGGATCTTCACGTCCTTCGCAATCGTCAGCAGCGTGCCGCCCATCTGCCGCACCAGCACCTTGCGCGCCTCGTCCACGCTGTCGATGTAGGCGTGGTTGCCGTCGCCGACATCGGCTAGGCGTTCGGCCATCTGGTCGTTGTAGTTGCCTTGGCCGAATCCGAGCGTGGTCAGCGCGATCCCGGACTTGCGCTGGTCGCCGACCAGGGTTTCCAGCGCGCCCTGGTCGACGGTGCCGACGTTGAAGTCGCCATCGGTAGCGAGGATGACGCGGTTGGCGCCGCCCTTGACGAAGGCCTGCTTCGCCATCGCGTAGGCGAGGCGGATCCCGTCGCCGCCATTGGTGCTGCCGCCGGCCTGCAACCGATCCAGCGCGGCGAGGATCTCGCCCTGCTTGTCGCCGGCCGTGGGTTCGAGCACGAGGCCCGCGGAACCGGCATAGACGACGATGGACACGCGGTCCTGCGGCCGCAGTTGCCGCACCAGTTGCGCGAACGCCTGCTTGAGCAGCGGCAGCTTGTCGGGTTCGTCCATCGAGCCGGAGGTGTCGATCAGGAACACCAGGTTCGCCGGCGGCATCGTCGCCTTCGGCACGTCAAAGCCCTTGATCCCGACCATCAGCAGCTGGTGTTTCGCATTCCACGGTGCCGGCGCGAGTTCGGTGCTGACGCGGAAGGGCGTCGCGAGCGAATCCGGCGCGGGATGGCCGTAGCGGAAGTAGTTGATCATTTCCTCGGCGCGCACCGCGTCGGCGGGCGGGCGCACGCCTTCGTTCAACATGCGGCGCACGTTGGCGTAGCTGCCGGTGTCGACGTCGATGGAGAAGGTCGAGACCGGTTCCTCGCTGGCGCGGTGCACGGGGTTGTCGGCGTGCGCGGCGTATTTCTCGGTGTTGGCGGGTTGCCAGTAGCCGGAAGGCGGGGGCGGCGCGGCGGCGGGTGCGTAGGCGTACGCCTGCATCGGCGCGGCCTTCGCGCGCATGGCGCCGCTGGTCAGTTCGACGCGGTCGAGGGTCTTGGCTTCGGCTTCGTCGGCAGCCGGTTCAGGCTGGTTGGCGGCTGCGACGGCGCCGGCATCGCGGCGGGCGTCGGCCTGTTCGTCGCCGGTGGTGCTGCAGGCGGAGAGGGCGAGGGTGCAGAGCAGGGCGGTGCAGAGGGCGGAGCGTTGCATGGCGATCTCCCGTGGTGGACGGAAGTCGCTAACGCGGGTGGGGTGGGGATGGGGTTAGGCGGCTGCGCCGAAATCGCTTTTGTAGGAGCGACGGCAGTCGCGACTTCCGTCGCTCCTACGGTTCCAGCGGCCAGCACGCTGCATTGCGCTTCGCTTGATGCGTCTTGTGGTCCCGAGCGTCGGTCGCGGTTTGACTTCGGTAGGCTCCGGTACCAATATTTGGTAAACAAGGAGAACGCCATGGCCAGGAACACGAGCGTGAGCTTGGGCGACCACTTCGAGGAGTTCATTGCCGGTCAGGTCGACAGCGGTCGATATGGTTCGGCAAGCGAAGTCGTGCGCGCGGGTTTGCGCCTGCTGGAGACGAACGAAAGCAAACTGGAAGTGCTGCGGAATGCACTCGTGACTGGTGAGCGAAGCGGCCGCGCGAAGTACAGCTACGAGTCGCTTGTTTCGGAACTGGATGCAGAGCAGAAGTGAAGGGCTTCGACCTTACCCGGTCGGCCCATGCGGATCTGAAGGCGATTGCGCGATTCACGGAAGATCGTTGGGGCGTCCGCCAGCGAAACGCCTATCTGAAGGAAATCGATCAGGTGTTCCGAGCGTTGGCCAGGAACCCGATGATGGGTCGTGCGTGCGACGAGGCGAGGGCGGGTTACCGGAAGCTCGCCCATGGTTCGCACGTGATCTATTACAAGCAGCCGGAAGCCGATTTCGTGCTGGTCGTTCGAATCCTCCATGCGACGATGGATGTGGATTCGCAGATCGACGGCTGACGCCAGTCAGAAATCATCGAGGCCCGGATTCGGTGCGGTGCATTGCGCTTAATGCGCCCCACGGTCCTCTCCGTAATCATTATCAATTTCTTCTGCAATCTTGACGAAGTGCTTATGTTGTTCTCGAAGATAGAAGTGATATACGCGAGCGTCGCTCTCGCTGAGTCCCTTCGGATTACCGGAAAGATAGTCTTTGAGAACAAATATCGCGTGCTTGTACTCATTTAGATCGTACCGCGTGTACTCGGTAAGTTCTCGGCGCTCCAACAGTGCTGCCTCGAACTTTGCGTACATCCCCTCGATGGAGCCGAGCATGGATAGGCCGAAAGAGCTATTGCTGGGAGTGGGTGAATGAATGCCTTGGGATACTTTCTCAAACAAGTAGCCAGTAGACGCGTGAAAGATGTTTTTGAGTAGGTTGTTTTCAAATTTCTGTCGATGCATCCGATCTGCCTCTTGCAGCTTCGTGGATAGCGATGAAAGCGCGAGATTAATGTCTTCCAATTGCTCGCCAATAATTGCGACAAGATCAACATCAATGAACTTCGCATCATTATCAACTGATGCGCGCATCAATGTGAAACCAAGCTTCGACATTGTGATACGGGAAATATAGTTGTAGTGCCTATTCTCATTACTTCCTTGCTTTGTTGGGTGGCCAATCGCGGAGTTTCTGATGTCGCGAATTTTGGTTAGCCTTTCACCCGGCGAGTGCGGCAGGTTAAATGCTTCGGACAAATGGCGGACTGCATCCTGCTGCAAGAATAGGGATTGAAGAATGCCGTATGTATAGATGTACTTGAGTCCATCGCTGGATGGGTAAGGCGAAGTAACATAGTCCTGAATTGACAGTGCAGTGTCTCCGATAACGTCAAGAGAACTGCATATCTGATTCCAAGTACTTCTAGACGCTAGTAGTTCGATTTGATGGCGTCCAGTGTTAATGAAATCACGAACTTCGTCCTCAAGTCGCATGATTCCACGCAAGGCTGAGAGAATGTTCTCGAGGCTTTCAGTCATCGATAATCCTGCGGAAAGGCGCAGCCACAAGTACCCCGTTCCGGGGCGGCAAATCATCCTGCGCGCGCTTCCGTGTTGCGGTCAACAAACCACATTCTGGCCTTGCTGACGACTAACGCGGCGGATCGCGCAGCACCAGCAATCTCGGTTCGGTCATGTCCGCAATCGCGCTGCGCACGCCTTCGCGGCCAATGCCCGACAGCTTCACTCCGCCGTAGGGCATGTTGTCCACGCGGAAACTCGGCACGTCGCCGACGATCACCCCGCCGACTTCGAGGCCGTCCCAGGCCTGCATCGCGTGCGCCAGCTCGCCGGTGAACACGCCCGCCTGCAGGCCGAAGTCGCTGTCGTTGACGCGGGCGATCACATCGTCGAAATCGTCGAACGGTTCCAGGAACGCCACCGGCCCGAAGGCTTCCTTGCGATACAGGTCGCAATCGCGCGGGACGTTTTCCAGCAGCGCCGCCGGGAGCATGTTGCCCTTGCGCTTGCCGCGCACCAGCGCTTTCGCGCCGCCTTTCACCGCATCGTCCATCCACGCATCGACGCGCTGCGCCGCGGCTTCGTCGATCATCGGGCCGATGAAGGTCTTCTCGTCGCGCGGATCGCCCATGCGCAGCTTCGCGACCGCGGTTTTCAGCTTCTTGCGCAGCTTGTCGTAAATCGCCGCGTGCGCGTAGATGCGCTGCACGCCGATGCAGCTCTGCCCGGATTGGTAATAGGCGCCGAACACCAGGCGTTCCACCACCGCGTCCAGCGGCTGGCCCGGGTCGGCATCGACGATGCAGGCCGCGTTGCCGCCGAGTTCCAGCGTGACCTTCTTGCGGCCTGCGCGCGCCTTCAGGTCCCAACCGACCAGGCCGCCGGTGAAACTCAGCAGCGCGATGCGTTCGTCCTCGACCAGCACGCCCGCGTCGTCGTTCGAACACGGCAGGATCGAGAACGCGCCCTTGGGCAGGTCGGTTTCGGCCAGCACTTCGCCGATGATCAGCGCGCCGATGGGCGTTTTCGCGGCAGGCTTCAGCACGAACGGGCAGCCGGCGGCGATCGCCGGCGCGACCTTGTGCGCGACCAGGTTGAGCGGGAAGTTGAACGGAGTGATGAAGGCGCAGGCGCCGACCGGCACGCGCTTGACCATGCCGCGGTAGCCGCGGGTGCGCGGCGAGATCTGCAGCTCCAGCACCTCGCCGTCGATGCGGGTGGCTTCGCCGGCAGCAATGCGGAAGGTATCGATGAGCCGCGTCACTTCGCCGCGCGCATCGTGGATCGGCTTGCCGGCCTCGATGCACAGCGCCAGTGCGAGTTCCTGGCTGCGTTCGCTGAAACGCTTGACGCAGTGTTCGAGCACGTCGCGACGCGCGTCCGGCGGGAACGCGGCCATCGCCTCGCGCGCCTTGTGCGCGGCGACCACCGCCTTGCGCACGGCCGCGCGGTCGGCGAACGCGACCTTGGTCGCCTTCTTGCCGGAATACTTGTCGAGCACGACGAGGTCGGTATTGGCCGCGACCGGCTTGTTGGCGAGGTAGTAGGGGTAGGACTTGGCGAGCATCGCGATCTCCTTGTGCGCGCAGCATCGCGCCGTTCGCGTTAACACTCCGTGGCAATCCTGTAGCAGCGGCCTTTGTAGAGCCGAGCTTGCTCGGCTCCGGTAGTGTTCGAGCCGAGCAAGCTCGGCTCTACAGGAGTTATGCCGAATCGCCCTCGACGCGCAACTTCAGCCGGCCATCGGCGACGGTGGCGTCGAGCGCGCTGCCGACTGGCGCATCGCCGGTGCCGCGGACGATGCGCCCGTCCTCGCGGCGCAGGATCGCGTAGCCGCGCGCGACCGTCGCCAGCGGGCTGACCGTTTCCAGCGAGCGCGCGAGGCCGCGCAGGCGCAGGGCTTCGTGCTGCAACTGCCGCGCGACCGCGGATTGCGGTCGTCCGCGCAAGGCGAGCAGGCGTTCGCGCGCGATGGCGATGCGGCGTTCCGGGCGCAGCGCGCGCAGCACCGCGCCGGCATGGCGCAGGCGGGCGATGCGTTGTTCCAACGCGCGCAGCAGGTTGGCGTCGAGGCGCTGGCGCAGTTCGGCTTCGCGCCGGCGCAGCAGGGCGAAGCGCGCGTGCGGGTGCTGCGCCTGCAGCCGCAGCCAGGCGCGATCCACGCGCTGAGCGGACTGGCGCCGCTGGTTGTCCTGCACCGATGCGAGCGTGCGCGCGAAACCGTCGAGGCGCGCGCGCAGATCGATTCGATCCGGCACCAGCAATTCCGCCGCGACCGAGGGCGTGGGCGCGCGCAGGTCGGCGGCGAAATCGGAGAGGCTGAAGTCGGTTTCGTGGCCGATGGCGGACACGACCGGAACCGGCGATGTCGCTATCGCGCGAGCGAGTTGTTCGTCGTTGAACGCCCACAGGTCCTCGAGCGAGCCGCCGCCGCGCGCGATCAGCAGCACGTCGTAGCGTCCGGACTGGATCGCGCGGGCGAGCATGCCGCGGACCTGCGCCGCCGCGGTCGCGCCCTGCACCGGCACCGGTAGCACGTCGATTTCGGCCAGCGGCAGGCGCCGCGCCAGCACGCTGAGCACGTCGCGCACCACCGCGCCGGACGGCGAGGTCAGCAGGCCGATGCGGCGCGGAAACGCGGGCAGGGGACGCTTGCGCGCGGGGTCGAACAGGCCTTCGGCGGCGAGTTTCGCCTTCAGTTCCTCCAGCGCGCGGCGCAACGCGCCTTCGCCGGCTTCCTCCATGTGGTCGAGCACCAGCTGGTAGTCGCCGCGCGCCTCGTACAGGGTCAGCCGTCCGCGCGCGAGCACGCGCAGGCCGTCGCGCGGCTGGAACTTCAGCCAGCTGCTCTTGGGCTTGAACATCGCGCAACGCACCTGCGCGCGTTCGTCCTTGAGCGAGAAGTACAGGTGTCCCGAGGCCGGGCGCGCGACGCCGCTGAGCTCGCCTTCGACCCAGATCGCGGGGAACGCGCCTTCCAGCAGGTCGCGGGCCAGGGTGTTGAGCTGGCTCGGGGTCAGGATGTCGCGGTTTTCCATGCGGGCATCGTAGTGCGTTTACCCCTCTCCCGCCTTCGGCACCCTCTCCCACAAGGGGAGAGGGAAAAGCACAGGTAAAATGTCGACATGACGAACGAAGCCACTTCCGCCCGAAACGCTCCTTGCGCCGGCATGTTCGGGCCCGAACCGCGCCGCGCGACGCGACAGGTCCGTATCGGTCGTGTTGCAGTCGGCGGCGCTGCGCCGGTGGTGGTGCAGTCGATGACCAACACCGACACCGCCGACGTCGCCTCGACCACGAAGCAGGTCGCCGAACTGTGGCGCGCGGGTTCCGAACTCGTCCGCGTCACCGTCAACACGCCCGAAGCCGCGGCCGCGGTGCCGCGCATCGTCGAGAAGCTGGCGATGATGGGCGTGGAAGTGCCGATCATCGGCGACTTCCACTACAACGGGCACCAGTTGCTGGCGAACGAGCCGGCCTGTGCCGAGGCGCTGGCGAAATACCGGATCAACCCCGGCAATGTCGGCTTCGGCAAGAAGAAGGACCTGCAGTTCTCGCAGCTGATCGAATTCGCGATCAAGTACGGCAAGCCGGTGCGGATCGGCGCGAACTGGGGTTCGCTGGACCAGGCGCTGGCCGCGAAGCTGATGGACGAGAACCACTTGCGCGCGGTTCCGCTCGAGGCGGCCGAAGTGCTGCGCGAGGCGCTGATCCGTTCGGCACTGGATTCGGCGCAGCGCGCAGTCGAGCTCGGCCTGCCGGCCGAACGCATCATCCTCAGCGCCAAGGTCAGCGGCGTGCAGGAACTGGTCGCGGTGTATCGCGAACTGGCCAGGCGCAGCGATTTCGCCCTGCACCTGGGCCTGACCGAGGCCGGCATTGGCAGCAAGGGCATCGTCGCTTCCAGCGCGGCGTTGGCGGTACTGCTGCAGGAAGGCATCGGCGACACCATCCGCATTTCGCTCACGCCCGAGCCGGGGCAATCGCGCACCACCGAAGTCATCGTCGCGCAGGAACTGCTGCAGACCATGGGGCTGCGCGCGTTCACGCCGATGGTCACCGCCTGCCCCGGTTGCGGCCGCACCACCAGCAGCTTCTTCCAGGAACTGGCGAAGACCGTCCAGGAACACGTGCGCGCGAAGATGCCGGAGTGGAAGGTGACGCACCCGGGCGCGGAGAACCTGACCCTGGCGGTGATGGGTTGCGTGGTGAACGGGCCGGGCGAATCGCGGCACGCCAACATCGGCATTTCGCTGCCGGGCACCGGCGAAGCGCCGTCCGCGCCGGTGTTCGTCGATGGCGAAAAGACCGTCACCCTGCGCGGCGAGCACATCGCGCGGGAGTTCGTCGCGCTGATCGACGGCTATGTCGAACGTCGGTTCGGCCACGCGAACGCCTGACCCGGCTCAGCCTCCGTCGAAGGCGAGTTCGCGTTCCCGTTGCAGGCGCTGGCGCAGGTATTCGTCGCGGCTCAGGCCACCGGGGATCGTCGTCATCGCCATGACTTCGGCCACGACGATCTTTTCGCGTGCCTTGTACCGTTGCATGCGCGGGTCGGCCGCTTGTTGCGCGAAGAATGCCGTTTCGCGTCGCGCCGCGTCCGCACGGTAGTGTTCGGCCAGCGCGGCCAGGCGCGCCTTCTGCTCCGCCTCGCTGCCGGAATCGGCCTCGATCAAGGCCGCACGCAGCAGCACGGTTTCACCGGCGGAGAGTTCGCCGGACTTTTCGCGTTCGGCGATCTGCGCTTCCAGCGCCTGCGCGCGGCGCTCGCGTTCGCCGGCCGGCAATTCCGCGGCATCGCGGACGAAGGCGCGCGCGTCCCGTTCGAAGCGTTGTTGCCCGAGCCATTCGCGCGCCTGCGGCGTGTTCTCCAGCGCCCGCATCTGCGCGGAGATCGGTGCTGCGCTGGCGGTGGCCTGAGCCGCAGCGCGCGGGGCAGGGCGTTCGCCACAAGCCGCCAGCAGCAGGAACATGCAACCGACGCCCGTGGCGAGGCGACGAAGCGGCAGGCGCATCGCCACGTTCACCCCAGCAGCTTGTCGACCAGCCAGTAGAGGAAGTTGAACGGCTTGGCGCGATCGGCCTCGTCGCTGGTTTCGCTGGCGTCGAGCACCTTGCCGTGGCCATCGAGCACGCTGTCGATGAAGTCCGTCAGCTCGAGTTCCTGCTCCTGGATGTCGCCGTTCTGGAAGTCGACGATCGTGGTGCAGTGGCTGTCGTTGAGGTCGCGGTACTGCGGGAAGTAGCCACCGAAATTGTCGAGTCCGTCCAACGTGGCGGTCAGGCGCGTGGTGTCCTGGGCCCATTTCTCGTGGATCAGCGCTTCCTTGGTGGCTTCGTCCGGCGCGTTCTCGATTTCCGGGAAGAAGCGTTCGTACGAATACGCCGAGTAGTTCAGGTCCTGCCAGAAATGCGTATGCCCGAGCCGGTCGTGCGGATACCTCGCCGAGAGCGCCGGATAGATCGATCCCAACTGGTCGAGGTCGAACAGCGGCATTTCCGCCGCCAGCGTCTGCAACGGGCCATTCGGCGCATCCAGGCCCCAGGAGCCGCGGATCTGCGTCTGCAGCGGCAATTGCGGGTATTCCTCCGGATCGGCGCCGACCGGGGCTTCGAAGATCGGGCCGGAATCGTCGAGCAGGAAGGCGCGGCTCGGCGCCATGTCGCGGCGCAAGACGGCGTAGTTGGTCAGGCTGCCGGCGCCGCCGGCGCTGCAACCGGTCGAGAGCATCTGCGTGGGCCGCTCCAGGTTGTCCTTCAGCCACGACACCACCGCTCGGTTGTTGCGCAGTCCGTTGTGGTGCCAGACCAGCGGCTCCGCTTCGCCGGTCGGGTCCGCGTACACGGCGACCTTGTCGCCGCTGTAGATGTCGCCGGTGCAGTAGGGCACGTAGACCATGTTCCATTGCTGGGTCTTGGCCGAATCGAGCAGGCTCACGCGGGTGATGAAGGGCGTGACCAGGCTGGCGCCCGGGTTGAGCAGGCTCATGTAGTCGTCGGGGATGCCGTTGGGGTTGCGCGCGCCAAGCACGCCGTCCTTGCCGCTGCAGCTGTCGTAATCCCAGCAGGCGCCGCCGCCTTCCATGTACACGATGGTGTTGCGCGTGTTCGGCGCGCGGTTGACGAAGAACTTGTACTGCGAGCCGTTGCCGCAGGTGGCGCCGGTTTCCGGCGCGAGCTGTACCGTCTGCCATTTGCCGTACTGGTCGGGAACGAAGCCGTCGTCGAAACCGGAGGGGTTCGACAGCAACGGATACGCGCCTTCGCGCTGCGCGGGCGTGACCGGATTGTCCGCCTGCGGCGGATGGCTCAGGTTGTAGAGGGTGCGCAACAAGCCGTAATCGCCGGCTTCTGCGTGCAGGGGTGGCGACAGTGCGGTGGCGAGCACGGCGGTGGCGATGGCGAGCGCGAGCGGATGGGAGCGAACGGCCATGGGCGTCTCCTCGGGCGGTGCGTGCGAATGCCGGCCGGCCGCTGGCGGGGCCGGTGTGTGCGGCTTCCCCTGTCTCCCGGACAGCTAATACCCCGTTTCGACGGCCGTCAAGCCCGCGGCGGCGCTTGTCCACGCCGATGGCCGGCCGGACAATCCATCGACTTTTCCCGGGAAACGCGCGTGGCCGATTCCTCGTTCGCCAGCCGTTTTAGCGCGCGATGGTCGTGGGTCGCGGACTTCCTGCGCCGCAGTGGCTGGCGCCTGCCGTTCCTGTTCGTAGGCGTGCTGCTGCCGCTGTGGGGCTTTGGCGAACTCGCCGAAGACGTGCGCGCGGGCGATGCCTTCTTCTTCGACCGCCCGTTGCTAGAATTCGCGCATGCGCATGCGTCGCCGTTCTTCGACCAGCTGGCGCTGCTGCTCGCCAGGATCGGATACCGCGACGGCGTGCTGCCATTCGACATCGCGCTGGTGCTGTTCCTCGCGTTGCGGGGCCGCAAGCGCGAAAGCCTGTTCGCCGGCATCGCGTTCGGCGGTTCCGCGCTGCTCAACATCGCCACCAAGCATTATTTCGCGCGCGCGCGGCCGGATTTCTGGCTGTCGCTGGCGCCGGAAACCTCCTTCAGCTTCCCCAGTGGCCACGCCATGGGTTCGATGACCCTGGCCGCGGTGCTGGCGATGCTGGCGTGGAATACGCGCTGGCGCTGGCCTGTGCTGGTGGTCGCTGGCGCGTTCGCGCTGCTGGTGGGCGCATCGCGCGTCTACCTCGGCGTGCATTTCCCTTCCGACATCCTCGCCGGCTGGAGCGCGGCGCTGGCGTGGAGCCTGGGCGTGTACGCGCTAGTGTTCCGCGGCAGCTTGCGGCCCTCGCGCGGCTGATGCGGCTCAGGTCTCCGCGCAGACCCGGTTCCGGCCCTCGCGCTTGGCGCGGTACAGCGCCGCGTCGGCGGCCGCCATCAAGGCCGGGCGATCGCCGCGGCCGTTACCGAGCGCGGCGACGCCGATGCTGACGGTGATGCATTGCGGCTCGCCGCCCGGGGCGAACGCGGTGGCGGCCACCGCCTCGCGCAGGCGTTCGGCGAAGGCGACTGCCGCGTCGATCCCGCATTCGGGCAGCAACAGCGCGAATTCCTCGCCGCCGATCCGCGCCGGCAGGTCGTCGCTGCGCGCGTGCCTGCGCACCAGCGCGCCGATCTGGCGCAAGACTTCGTCGCCCGAGTTGTGCCCGTAACGGTCGTTCACCGGCTTGAACAGGTCGACGTCGACGATGCACAGCGACAGCGGGCGTGCATGCCGCAGCGCGCGCGAGATTTCCTTGTCGGCGAGTTCGGTGAAGTGGCGGCGGTTGCACAGCTCGGTCAGCGCATCGTGGGTGGCGAGCTGGTAGATCTCCTCGTGGTATTGCGCTTCCACGCTGTCCTGGCTGATGAACTTCAGGATGCATTCGCCGGCGGTGATCTGGTCGCCATCGGAAAGCGCGATGTCGCCGTCGATGCGCAGGTCGTTGACGCGGGTGGGGTTGGTCGCGCCGAGGTCGCGGATGAGGTAGGCCTTGCCCTCGCGCCAGATCCGGCAGTGTTCGCGCGAAACGCTCTTGTGCGCGATGGACAGGTCCGCTTCCTGCGAACGCCCGACCAGCACCGGCGCTTCGCCGATGTCCGCGCGCCGACCGAGGTTCGCGCCATGGATCACCACCACGCAGGCCGAACGCGGCGCCGGCCGCGCGGGGCCATCGCTGAACACGGTGCGCTGGGTGATGTCGTGCTGGCTGTCCTGGCCCATGGCGTGTCGAGCGTTGTCCCGCGCCGAGTGTAGCCTGCGCGAACGGCGGCGACGTTAGAATCGGGCTGGGGGGATTCGCCATGCAGGGCAAGCACGAAGATCCGGAGCGCACCGAGCTCCTCGCCACGCGTCCGCCGGACGCGCGCACGCAGTCCGTGGAAGGCGAGGCATTGCCGCCGGGCTCGCGCCTGGGCCGTTATCGCATCGAATCGCTGCTCGGGCGCGGCGGCATGGGCGAGGTCTATCGCGCCGAGCAGCTCGAACCGGTGCGGCGCACGGTCGCGTTGAAATTGCTGCGCGGGCAGCGGCTGGACGCGCGCCACCTGGCCTATTTCGAAGTCGAACGCCAGCTGCTGGCGCAGATGCGGCACCCGGCCATCGCCCAGGTCTACGACGCCGATACCACACCGGACGGGCATCCGTTCTTCGCGATGGAGTTCATCGCCGGCAGCCCGATCACCCGGTTCTGCGACGAGCGTTCGATGCCGCTGGGCGAACGCGTGGCGTTGTTCATCCGTGTTTGCGAAGGCGTGCAGCACGCGCACCAGAAGGGCGTGATCCACCGCGACCTCAAGCCAGGCAACCTGCTGGTGGACGAAGTCGACGGCCGCGCGCTGCCCAAGATCATCGATTTCGGCATCGCCACCGCGACCTCGCTCACTGAAGGCCGCGATGCCGCGGGCACGCCCGACTACATGAGCCCGGAACAGGCCGGTGACGACCAGTCCCTGGTCGATACCCGCAGCGACGTGTACGCGCTCGGCGTGGTGCTGTGCGAACTGCTGACCGGGCAGCGGCCCGCGCCCGCCGGCGAAACCGTCACCGGCGAGGAACGCAGCCTGCGCCTGCCGTCGGAACAGTTGTCGACGCTGTCGCCGCGGGACGCCGAGCGCTTCGCGCGCGAGCACGGGCAAGCGCCGTCGCGCATGCGCCGCCTGTTGCGCGGCGAACTGGACTGGGTGGTGGCCAAGGCGATGCGCCACGACCGCAACCAGCGCTACGCCTCGGCCGCAGCGCTGGCCGACGACCTGCAATGCTTCCTCGACCGGCGCCCGCTGCAGGCGGTGCCGGCTTCGCGCCGCTACGCCTTGCGCAAATTCGCGCAACGTCACCGGGTCGGCATCGCCGCCGGCGCAGTGGTGTCGCTGGCGCTGGTCGCGGGACTGGCGATGTCGGTGTACGGCCTGCTGCAGGCGCGCGCGCAACGCGCCATCGCCGAACAACGCAGTGCGCAACTGGAAAAGGTCGCCGCGTTCCAGCAATCGATGCTCGAGGGCATCGACATCGAGTCCATGGGCCAGGGCATGGCCAACGGCCTGCGCAAGCAGGTCGAGCACGATTCGCCGCAGGACGCGCCGGCGTTCGAACGCGGGCTGGCGCAAGCCAGCACCGCCGACATCGCGCGCGGCCTGGTCGAGCGCGACATCCTCGCCAACGCCGAACGCGCGATCGCACGCGATTTCGCCGCCGAACCGGCGCTCGCCGCTGACCTTCGCGAGTCGGTGGCCCGCGTGCGCGGCGCGCTGGGGTTGCCGCAAGCCGCCGCCGCCGGCTTCGCGCAGGTCGCCGACTATCGTGCGAAGACGCTGGGCGCGAACGCGCCGGCGACGCTGAAGGCGCGCCAGGAGCAGGTCGGCGCATTGCTCGATGCGGCCCAGCCGAAGCAGGCGCTGGCGTTGGCGCAGGCCGCCTTGCGCGATGCCGCGACGTTGCCGCCATCGGATGCTTCGCGGATCCGGCTGCGCATGAACGAGGCCGAGGCGATCTCCGCGCTTGGCGACCGGCCACGCGCGCGCAAGTTGCTGGAGGAGCTGCGCGCCGACAGCCTCGAACTGCGCGGCGAGGGCGATCCCGCGACGATGGAAATCAGCAACAACCTCGCGATCCTGCTCGGCCGGATGGGCGAGCCGAAGGCGGGCCGCGACCTGCTCGAGGAGCTGGTGCCGCTGCGCATCCGCATCCTCGGCAGGGACGACGCGGACACGCTGTCCTCGCTGCACAACCTCGCGATCATGCGCGTCATGACCGGCGACAAGGACGGCGCGGTGGCATTGCAGCGCGGCCTGGTGGAAACGCAAACGCGCCGGCTCGGCGCCGAACACCCGCAGACCCTGGCCGAGCGCGGCAACCTGTCGAACATGCTGATCGATAGCGGCAAGGCCGAAGAAGCCTTGCCGACCGCCACCGCGGTGCTCGATGCCGACACCCGCGTGCTCGGCGCCGAACATCCGCAGACGGTGCGCGCCAGGCTCAACCTGTCCAGCCTGTACGCACGGCTCGGGCAGTTCGACAAGACCCTGGCGATGCAGCAGGAAGTGATCGACGTGCGCAAGCGCCTGCTCGGGCCAAGGCACCCCGACACGCTGTACATCCTGGTCAATCGCGCGGGCACGCTGCACCAGGCCGGGCGTTCGAAGGAATCGCTGGCGATGCTGCAGTGGCTATTGCCGGAAGCGCGCGAAGTGCTGGGCCCCCGGCATCCACAGGTGCAGGCCGCGCTGCAGGTCCGCGCCGACGACGCGGACGACCTCGGCGACACGAAGCTGGAGATCGCGTCCTACCGCGAATTGCTCGATGCGCGCGTCGCGGCGCTGGGCGTGGACGATCCCGCGACGGTGAACGCGGCGTGGAACCTCGAAGGCCTGCTGCGCGACGGCGGCGATGTCGCCGCCGCCGATGTCGTGCGCAAGCGTTTCGTCGAGCCGCTGCTCGCGGCAAAACCCGACACGCTGTCCGAGGCCCAGGCGAAGCTGGTCGAGGACATCCGCGAAACCGAGGCCGAGGAAGCCGGGTCGACCGGGCACGCCGCGGCGAAGTGAGCGCGGTGTCGGGTTCCCGGGTGCCCGGTTCGACGGCCTCGCAGGGCGCGTTGCCCATGTGGCGCCGCGACAGCTTCGTACCGCGGCTAGCACATCGCGTGTTCATCTCGGCGTGCATTTCGCCTTCCGGGGTCCTCGCCGCATGGAGCGCGGCGCTGGCATGGAGCCTGGGCGTGCACGCGGTGTCGTATCGCGGCACGCTGCGTCCGTGGTAGCGCTGACCTCGCTCAGTGCGCGGCGCGTGCCGGGCGCTGCGGCAGGAAGAAAATGCCGGCTGCGATCGCGGCGATGAGCACGGCGCTGGCGCCGAAGCGGCTGAGTGCAAGGCCGCCATGGTCGATGGGCTTGTCGAGGAAATCGCCGACCACCGCGCCGAGCGGGCGAGTGAGGATGAACGCGGCCCAGAACAGCGCGGTACGCGAGATATTGGTCCAGAAGTACGCACCCGCGACCAGGGCCAGCAGGGAACAGAACACCAGCGCCGCGCCGCCGTAGCCGAGGCCGAGGCCGGCCGAATCCGCGGTCCAGTCGCCGAGTGCGGTGCCGAGCGTCTGCGAGAACAGGATGGTGATCCAGTAGAACCACTCCGCGCGCGGCGAACTCACGCTGTCCACCGCGACCGTGCCGAGGGTGCGCTTCCACAGCCACAGCGAACCGAGCAGCAGCGCCAGCAGCAGGGCACTGCCGCCGGCGTAGCCGATGCCGAGCGAGCGGTCGGCGAAGTCGGCGAGGGTGGTGCCGACGGTGGTGCTGGCGATGATGGTGGCCCAGTACAGCCAGGGATTGAAACGGTCGGCGCGGATCTGCGCGGCGACGAAACCGATGAAGACCACCGCGAAGATCGCCGTTCCGATCAGGTAACCCGGATGCCAGGCGGCGGCGCTGGCCTGCGGCGTGGTCTCGCCCAGCCAGGACATCGTGACCGCGTCGCCGCCGGTTTCGCCGAGGGTGGTCGCGAGGATCTTTAGGATCCAGAAGCCGAGGGTAATGGCCGGGACCTTGGCCAACGCGGCCCCGGCGTCCTGTCGTGCGGCTTCGGAATCGTGCATGGGCTGCGTCCTCGTCGTGGCTGGCGCGACATTAACGACGTCGCGGGCAAGGAATCGTTAGTTCCCGGGCAGCGGACGCGGCCCGTGGGGTCGTCGTTCAGGTACCCGGTTCGGCGGCCTCGCAGGGCGCGCTGCTCATGTGCCGTCGCGACAGCAGGGCCTCGCGTCGCGCGATGTAGGCGTTGGCGGCGAAGATGATCGCCGCGCCGAGCACGGTCCAGCGATTGATCTCCTCGTCGAACAACAGCCACGCCAGCCCCGCGACCAGCGGCAACTGCATGAAGCTGATCGGGGTGAGCGCGGAGACTTCGCCGAGCTTCAACGCGCGCGTCCACAGCAACTGGCCGCCGGTGCCGAACACGCCGATCGCCGCGAGCCACAGCCAAGTGATGCCCTGCGGCCATTGCCATTCGAACAGCGCCGGCAGCAGCGACATCGGAACCCAGAACACGTAGGTCCAGAACACGATGGTGTCCGGCGGATCGACGCGCGAAAGCTGCTTGATCTGGATCGCGACCACGCTGCTCAGCACCGCCGCGGCCACCGCGACCAGCGAGCCCGCGCTGAAACCCTCGGTACCGGGGCGCACGATCACCAGCACCCCGGCGAAGCCGAGCAGCACCGCGGTCCAGCGCCGGCGGCGCACGACTTCGCCCAGCCAGATCGCGGCGAAGATGGTCACGAACAGCGGCGTGGAATACGACAGCGCGATCGCCTGCGCCATCGGCAGGTGGCCGATCGCCCAGAAGCCGCACAGCATCGATGCGATGCCGATCGCGCTGCGCACGAAGTAGCGCGGCAACTGCCGGGTGCGGAACACGCCGGGCGCGCCGCGCCACAGCAGGGGCAACAGGGCGAGCAGGCCGAACAGGTTGCGGAAGAAGGCGATTTCCGCGGTCGAAAGCCGGCTCGACACCAGCCGGATCAGCACCGCCATCAGGCCGAACGACACGGTGCTGGCGAGCATCAGGCCGGCGGCGCGCATGAACGGCGTCGGCGCAGGACGGAGGACGGTCGCGTTCACCAGTGCGCGCCGACGATGCGCGGTTCCGGCTCGATCGCGACGCCGAAGCGTTCGCGCACCGAATCCGCGATGCGCCGCGCGAGGCCGAGCAATTGCGCGCCGGTCGCATCGCCGTGGTTGACCAGCACCAGCGCATGCGAAGCCGCGACGCCGGCATCGCCCTCGCGATGGCCCTTCCAGCCGCACTGGTCGATCAGCCACGCGGCGGAGAGCTTGCGCGTGTCCCCGGCATTCCCCCGGAACAGCGGCATGTGCGGATGCGTGGACTGCAGTTTCGCTGCAATTCCAGCGGGCACGATGGGATTCTTGAAGAAACTGCCCGCGTTGCCGAGCACCGCCGGGTCCGGCAGCTTGCGGCGGCGGATGCGGATCACCGCCGCCGCGACCTGCGCCGGCGTCGGATCGGCGATGCCCATCGCCGCGAGTTCCTCGCCGAGGCCGGCGTAGTCCAGGCGCAGCGCCGGCGTGCGCGGCAATGCGAATTCCACCGCGGTCACGACGTAATGCTCCGGATCGCGCTTGAACAGCGAATCGCGGTAGGCGAAGGCGCAGCCGGCGTTGTCGATTCGCACCATCGTGCCACCGATGCGGTCGAAGGCTTCGACCGCATGGATGTGCTCGCGCACTTCCACGCCATAGGCGCCGATGTTCTGGATCGGCGCGGCGCCGACCGTGCCCGGGATCAATGCGAGGTTTTCCAGTCCGCACAACCCGTGTTCGAGCGACCACAGCACGAAGTCGTGCCAGACGACGCCCGCATCGGCACGGATGATGGCGCTATCGTCGTCTCCGATGATCGCGATTCCGCGCGTGGCGAGCGCGATCACCGCGCCGGGCGGATTGCCCGCGAACAGCAGGTTGCTGCCGCCGCCGAGCAGCATCGGCGCGTCGTCGGCACGGCGGGCGAGGGCTTCGGGCAGCGCCGCTGCGTCGGCGACTTCCACCAGCAGCGGCGCGATGGCGTCGACGCCGAAAGTGTTGCGCGAGCGCAGCGATGCATCGCGGACCTCGGTCCAGGCTTGGGTCATGGCGCCGGCACGTGCCCGCTGCTCGGCCACTCCTTGCGCCGGCGGATCGCTTCGACGCATTCGTCGACCAGTTTCGGGCCACGGTAGACCAGCCCGGTGTAGAGCTGCACCAGGGCCGCGCCGGCGGCGGTTTTCTGCGCCGCATCCGCACCGCCCATGATTCCTCCCACGCCGATCAGCGGGATCGAATCCGCCAGGCGCGTGCGCAGCATGCGCAGCACCGCGGTGGACTTGGCCATCAGCGGCGCGCCCGAGAGTCCGCCCGGCTCGCGCGCGAGCGGGTTGTCCTCGACCGGGATGCGCGTGATCGTCGTGTTGGTGGCGACGACGCCGTCCACGCGCAGGTCGGACAGCACGCGTCCCGCGGCGTCGATGTCGTCGTCGCTCAGGTCGGGCGCGAGCTTCACCAGCATCGGCACGCGCTTGCCGTGCTGCGCGCCGAGGCGTTCCTGCGCCTCGCGCAGCGTGCCGAGCAATTGCCGCAGCGCCTGTTCCTCCTGCAGTTCGCGCAGGCCGGCGGTATTGGGCGAGGAAATGTTGACCGTCACGTAATCGGCGAGCGGATAGACGCGTTCGAGGCAATGCAGGTAGTCGCGCGCCGCCGCTTCGTTCGGCGTGTCCTTGTTCTTGCCGATGTTGATGCCGAGCAGGCCGCCCTTGCGCCGCGCGCGCGCCACGTTGGCCACCAGCGCATCGACGCCGTCATTGTTGAAGCCGAGACGGTTGATGATCGCGCGGTGTTCCGGCAGGCGGAACATGCGCGGCTTCGGGTTTCCCGGCTGCGGCCGCGGCGTGACCGTGCCGACCTCGACGAAACCGAAACCCAGCGCCAGCAGCGCGTCGACGTGCGCGCCGTTCTTGTCCAGGCCGGCGGCGAGCCCGACCGGGTTCGGGAAGTCCAGCCCGAACGCGCGCGTCGGTAATGGCTGCGGCTTGCGCGCCAGCAGCGGGTTCATGCCGCTGCGATAGGCCGTCTCCAGCGCCGACAGCCCGAGCGCGTGCGCGCGCTCGGCATCGAGTCCGAACAGGAAGGGGCGGGCGAGTCCGTACATCAGCCCTGGGACAGGCCCAGCCAGATCAGGCCGCCGAAGAACAACACGAAGATCGCGATGCCTGCGACCCACAACGCAACCGAAAGCCAGCCCAGGACCAGGCCGGCGACGGCCAGTCCGTCGCCTTCCAGCCGCTCTGGCGCGCGCCGGATTTCGCCGCGCGCCATGTGCCCGGTGACGATCGCGGCGATGCTGCCCAGCAGCGGCAGCAGGCTCCAGCCGAGGATGCCGGAGACCAGGCTGACCACGGCGAGCGAACTGGTCTGTCGCGTGCTTGCGTTCATGCGCTCATGCTTCCTTGCGTGCAATCAGAGTTCGAACTTGATGCCCTGCGCCAGCGGCAGCGCGTCGGAGTAGTTGATCGTGTTGGTTTGCCGGCGCATGTAGGCACGCCACGCGTCCGACCCGGATTCGCGGCCGCCGCCGGTTTCCTTCTCGCCGCCGAACGCACCGCCGATTTCCGCGCCGCTGGTGCCGATGTTGACGTTGGCGATGCCGCAGTCGCTGCCGGTCGCACCCAGGAAGGCTTCGGCGTGCTTGAGGTTGGTGGTGAAGATCGACGACGACAGGCCCTGCGGCACCGCGTTCTGCATGTCGATGGCGTCGGCGAGGTCGCGGTACTTCATCACGTACAGGATCGGCGCGAAGGTCTCGTGCTGGACGATCTCGTCGGTGTTCTTCAGCCCGGTGACGATCGCCGGAAGCACGAAGTTGCCGGGGCGGTCGATGGCCGAACCACCGGTCTCGACCTTGCCGCCCGCGGCTTTCGCCTTGGCGATGGCATCGAGGTAGGCGTCCACGGCGTCCTTGCTGTTGAGTGGGCCCATGAGGTTCTTCGGATCGATGGGGTCGCCGATCTTCTTCTCGACCTGCTTGTAGGCGGTGACCAGCTTGGCGAGCACGTCCTCGTAGATGGATTCGTGCACGATCACCCTGCGGGTGGTGGTGCAGCGCTGGCCGGCGGTGCCGACCGCGCCGAACACGATGCCCGGGATCGCCAGCTTCAGGTCGGCGGTTTCATCGACGATGATCGCGTTGTTGCCGCCCAGCTCCAGCAGCGAACGACCCAGGCGGCGCGCGCAACGCTCGCCGACCATGCGGCCGACCTTGGTGCTGCCGGTGAAGCTGATCAGCGGGATGCGCCTGTCGTCCACGAACGACTGGGCCAGTTCGCTGCCGGCGTCGTTGAACAGGAAGAAGATGTCCGGGAACCCGCCCTTCTTCAGCGCCTCGTTGCAGATCTTCATGCTGGCGATGGCGGACAGCGGGGTCTTGGGCGAGGGCTTCCAGATGCAGATGTCGCCGCAGACGCCGGCAACGAAGCTGTTCCACGCCCACACCGCGACCGGAAAGTTGAACGCGCTGATGATCCCGACCAGGCCGATCGGATGCCACTGCTCGTACATGCGATGGCCGGGGCGTTCGCTGTGCATGGTCAGGCCGAACAACTGGCGCGACAGGCCGACGGCGAGATCGCCGATGTCGATCATTTCCTGCACTTCGCCGTCGCCTTCGGGCTTGGACTTGCCCATTTCCAGCGCCACCAGCGAACCCAGCGCATCCTTGTTGGCGCGCAGCGCGTCGGCGCACAGGCGGATGGCCTCGCCGCGGCGCGGTGCCGGGATGGTGCGCCAGACCTTGAACGCGGCCTGGGCGCGCTCGACGATCAGGTCGTAGTCCGCCTGCGAGGAAGCATGCACGCGGCCCAGCACTTCGCCGGTGGAGGGATTGATCGGTTCGATCACGCCGGCATCGGTGGTCTTCGACCATTCGCCATTGCCGAGATAGGTGCCGGATTCGTTGTCGCCGAGGCCGAGCGCGGAGAGGACGGGATGGGTCATGGGGGACTCCAGGTGTTCGAAGAAAAGTGGCGGCCCCGGCGCGATTCGAACGCACGACCTTCCCCTTAGGAGGGGGACGCTCTATCCAGCTGAGCTACGGGGCCAGAACGTGACAATTATCGCAGGAACGGCGCATTGCTTGCCCATGCGCGGAGTCATTCCGCCCGCAGCAGCGCCTCGATGACCGCATCCGGCGCCTTGAGCCAGCCGAAATGGTCGGCGCGAACGCCGGGCGCGGCGGTGTCGAGCATCTGGATGCGCGCGGTCACGGCCGGCATCTTCCCGAGCAGGAAGCGCAGCGAGCCGTGTGGCGCAAGCCAGTCCTCGGCCAGGACCACGGCGCGGGTTTCGACCTGCACCGTGGCGAGCCCGCGTTCGAGGTCGACGTCGACGCCGGTCGCGGCATAGCGTCCACTCAGTGCGGTGCGCGACCAGTCGCGGATCACGCCGCGCGCCTCGTTTCCGCCGAAGCCGACGCGGCGGCCGGGCAGGGCGCCGCAGCGATCCGCCAGCCACGGCAGGAAGCGATAGGCGAACGGTAGCCACCAGCGCGTCGGCGCCGGGAAACTGCGCCAGTACGGCGCGCCGCTCGCCACCAGCCAGAGCGACTGCGCGCGTTGTGGTGCCAGCGCCAGGCTGCAACAGGCGAGTTGCCCGCCGAGGCTGTGTCCGCCGAGGCTGCGCGGCAGGTCGTTCGCGTGCGCCAGCATCGCGGCCTCGCTGGCGGCGATGTCGGCGAACAGTTCGCGGTAGCCCCAGTCGCAGTCGCGACCGGTGCGCCGATTGCTGCTGCCGTGACCACGCCATTCGTGCAGGAACACCGCAATGCCGCGCGCGGCCAGCGTTTCCGCGAATGGAATGTAGTGCTTTGCTGCCACGCCCAGCGCCGGCAGCCATAACAACGCAGAGCGCGGCGAATCCGGGATGCGCGCGAGCAGAGATGCTTCGTGGCCGTCGCCGCTCGCGACCGGCAATTCCACTGCGCGCATCAGCGTAGCCCCGGCAGCGGCACGCGGCAGGGCATCGGGTCCACGGTATCGGTGCATGCCACTCGCGACGGCCTCGACGGATTGCGTCCTGATGGTACGGACTGGAGCGGGGGCAGGCGATCCGCTGGCCGTATTGCAGCCGTCGCCCGGGTCATGCCAGCACATCGGGCTTTCGACGAATCGGGCTTGATTTGTGCGCGAATCCTCACTCTCGTGCCCATGTAATCGGGTGTGTCGACCGATTTGTGCGCTGAATCCCGGTTGCCTGCGGAAGGCGTTCCTAGGATTCCGCCATGCGCGGACCCCCCTTCCCGCGCGCGAAAGAGATATCGACATGAATTCCCTGCATTTGAAGCTCGCGTTCGTCCTTCTGGCGATGTTCGCCTGGTCCGCCAGTGATGCGCGCGGCCGCGTGCCGCCGCCGCCGAAGGGGACGCCGACGAGCTTCTGCAATCCGCCGGGCGGAAGCCCCACCAACCCGATGCCGGGGAACATGTGCTTCAAGCTCAATGTTCCCTATGGCAGCGACCCGCTGCAGAAGCTGGACGTCTACATCCCCGCGGCGGGGGCGTACAAAGCGCCCGTGATCCTGATGGTGCATGGCGGCGGCTGGTACCAGGGCGACAAGATGGATACCCCGGTGGTGCTCAACAAGGTGCAGAACTGGGTTCCAACCGGCGCCATCTTCATCTCGATCAATTATCCGCTGGTGCCGCAAGTCAATGCCCTGCAGGAGGCGCAGAGCGTGGCGATGGCGCTCGGTTACGCGCAACGGCATGCCACCGAATGGGGCGGCGATCCGACCAAGTTCATCCTGATGGGCTTCTCCGCCGGTGCGCACCTGGTGTCGCTGGTCGCTTCCTCGCCCGCGGTCGTGCAATCGACCCCGGCGAGCGTGCGCCCGCAGCCGTGGCTGGGCACCGTCGCGCTGGACAGCGCGGCTTACGACGTCGTGTCGATGATGAACAACCCCTACCACCAGAGCATCTTCGACGACGCTTTCGGCAGCGACCCGAAGCTGTGGAACGCGGCGTCGCCGATGGCGCAGATGAAGGCGCGCATCGCGCCGTTCATGGCCGTGTGCTCGTCGCAGGAGGATTATTCCTGCGCATGGGCGCAGGCGTTCGTGGACCAGGCGCTGGGCTACGGCACGAATGCGGTCATGCTGTCGCAGAACCTGAACCACGGCGACATCAACAACAACCTCGGCCTGCCTTCCAGTTACACCACGCAGGTCAGCACGTTCATGTCGGCGTTGTACAACGGGACCTTGCGCTGATTTGAATGCGCTGACGCATGCCCCGGGTCAACGGCCCGGGGCATGCGCATCAGCGCCGCGCCAGCGGCGTCGCGCCGAAATGATCCAGCACCACGATGTCGCCGCGGCCGGGTCGGTAGCCGAGGCGCAGCGCGCGATTCACGTAATCGGTCGCGTCGTGGCAGGCATCGCGGAGATTTTTCCCGAGGCACAGGTTTGCAGTGATCGCCGAGGCCAGCGTGCAGCCGGTGCCGTGCGCTTCCAGCGGCAGGCGATCGTGGACGAAATCGTCCTCCGTTTCCCCGTCGTCGTAGTGATCGATGACGACGTTGTCTGAATAAAGGTGCCCGCCCTTGAGCAGAACGACGCGGGCGCCGATCGAGCGAAGTTCATCAAGCGCACGCTCGGCTTCCGGCAAGTTCCCGATGCGCAGGCCCGTCAGCAGTTCCGCTTCGGGAATATTCGGTGTCACGATGCTTGCCAGCGGCAGCAGCCGCGTGCGCAGGGCGTCGAGCGCGTCGTCTTGCAGCAGTTTCGCGCCGCTGGTCGCGACCATCACCGGATCCAGCACGACATGGCGCGGCTTGTACGCTTCGAGCGCGTCGGCGACGGCATGGATCACTTCCGCGTTCGCCAGCATTCCGAGCTTGACCGCGCCGATATCGAAGTCGTCGAAACAGGCGTCGATTTGCGCGCGCAGGAACTCCACCGGCGGTACATGCACCGCGGTCACCCCGCGAGTGTGCTGCGCGGTCAGCGCGGCGATCGCGGAAAGCCCATGCACGCCGTGTGCGGCGAAGGTCTTGAGGTCGGCCTGGATGCCGGCGCCGCCGCCGGAATCGGAACCGGCAATCGTGAGCGCGCCGGGCGGTCGCGGTTGCATGTTCATGTCGAAACCCCGCCGATCCGCAATTGCCACTGCCGGTACAACGCGTAGCCGACGCCGATGATGCCGGTCATGCCGGCGGGCACGGCCAATGCCAGGTAGCCGAAGCGCAGGAACAGCAAGGCACCCAACACCGCGCCGGTGAAGAACGACACGATGATGAGTCCGCACAGCAGCAGGCGACGCTTCGGCAGCGGCATCCCGCGCAGCGCATGGCCAAGCCCGATGCCGAGGTCGGTGAACATGCCGGACAGATGCGAGGTGCGGATCACCGCGCCGCTGTAGGTGGTGGCCATTGCGTTCTGCAGGCCGCATGCCATCGCCGCCAGCAGCGCGCCGGCCAGTCGTCCTTGCATGAACAGCGGGATCGCCGCTGACAGCAGCACGGATTCGAGGATCAACGCCACGCCATAGCGGCGGCCGAGTTTCAGCGTGCTGTCCTGCACGATCATCCCGCTCAGCGCGGCCCCCAGCATGAAGGCCAGCGCAACTCCGGCCAGGTGCAGCATCGCGCGCGCATCGTGTTTCGCCACCGCCTCGCCGAGCAAGGTCGTGGTGCCGGTGAGATGGGTGATCGCCTGATGCTCGAAGCCGAGGTAGCCGGTCACGTTGACCATGCCGGCGCAGCAGGCAAGCAGGGCTGCGCCGATCCAGACCCAGCGCGGCAGCGGGGTGATGCCCATCGCGCGTTTGCCGCCTTACAGCACTTCCGAGGCGTAATCCGCCAGCCGCGAACGCTCGCCGCGGCGCAGGGTGACGTGCGCGCTGTGGCCCCAGCCCTTGAACCGGTCCACCGCATAGGTGAGGCCCGACGTGGTTTCGGTGAGGTAGGGCGTGTCGATCTGCTCGACGTTGCCGAGGCAGATGATCTTCGTCCCCGGGCCGGCGCGGGTGATCAGGGTCTTCATCTGCTTGGGCGTCAGGTTCTGCGCTTCGTCGAGGATGAGGTAGCGCGAGAGGAAGGTGCGGCCGCGCATGAAGTTCAGCGAACGGATCTTGATCCGCGAGGCAAGCAAATCGTTGGTCGCGGCACGGCCCCAGCTGCCGCCTTCCTGGTTGTGCGTCAGGACTTCGAGGTTGTCGGTGAGCGCACCCATCCACGGCGTCATCTTTTCCTCCTCGGTGCCGGGCAGGAAGCCGATGTCCTCGCCGACGCTGACCGTCGCGCGGGTCATGATGATCTCGCGATAGCGCTGCGCGTCCATGGTCTGCGCCAGGCCGGCGGCCAGCGCGAGCAGGGTCTTGCCGGTGCCGGCGGTGCCGAGCAGGGTGACGAAGTCGATCTCCGGGTCCATCAGCGCGTTCAGCGCGAAGTTCTGCTCGCGGTTGCGCGCGAGGATGCCCCACACCGCATGCTGGCTGTGGCGGAAGTCGTCGACGATCTGCAAGGTCACCTTGGCGTCGGTGACCTTGGCCACCTTCATTTCCGCTTCCTCGTCGCCGGGCAGGTAGAGGAACTGGTTTGGATACCAGTCGTCGTCGGTGGTGCGCGAGATCTCGTAGTAGGTGCGGCCCTTGTCGGTCCACGACTTCAGGTCCTTGCCGTGGCGCTGCCAGAAATCCTCGGGCAGCGCGGTGGCGCCGGTGTAGAGCAGGCTGAAGTCGTCCAGCGCGCGGTCGTTCTCGTAGTCCTCGCTGACGATGCCGGCGATCGAGGCCTTGATCCGCAGGTTGATGTCCTTGGACACGAACACCACCGGCGCGCCGGGGTCGGATTCCTTCAGCGCCAGGATCGCGCCGAGGATGTTGTTGTCCGGGATGACGGTGCCGAAGCGCTTGCCGGCATCGAAGTCACCGGTCTGGAACAGCAACCGGCCCGCGCTTTCCGCGCCGCGCAGCTGCAATCCCTGCGGACGCGCCAGCGGGATGCCGTTGTGCACCTCGGCGCTGCCGTGCGCCTCGATCAGCTCGTTGAGGAAGCGACTGACCTGGCGCGCGTTGCGGCTGGCTTCGCTGGTGCCTTTCTTGCCGTTGTCCAGTTCCTCCATCACCTGCATCGGCAGGAACACGTCGTGTTCCTCGAACTTGAACAGTGCGGTCGGGTCGTGCATCAGCACGTTGGTGTCGAGGACGTAGATGCGCTTGCTACGCGTCATGCGAGATTCCTGGCAGGCGACATGGAAGAGCGTCCTTCGACTTCGGCGCTGCGCGCCTACGCTCAGGACGAACGGTGAAGCGGAATCGGGTCACTGGGTTTGCGCGGCCTTGAGCGCGTCGAGCACGGCCTGCGCGTGGCCGGACACCTTCACCGGTGACCATGCCTGCGCGATGCGGCCCTTCGGATCGACCAGGAAGGTGCTGCGCACGATGCCGATGAATTCGCGGCCGTAGAGTTTCTTCGGCTGGATCACGCCGAAGGCCTCGCACAGCTTGCCTTCCGCATCGCTCACCAGCGGGAACTTGAAACCCTGCTTCGCGCAGAAATTGTCATGCGACTTCAGGGAATCCCGCGACACGCCGAGCACATCGCATCCCAACTTGCGGAACTTCGGCAACAGGGCATTGAAGTCCAGGCCCTCGGTGGTGCAGCCGGGGGTGGAATCCTTGGGGTAGAAGTACAGCGCCAGCCAGCGGCCGGAGAAATCGGCGAGTCTTGCGCTTGCGCCGCCGGACAGCGCCAGCGGCATGTTGAGGACGGACTTCGGAATCGCCTTGCCGGTTTCGATCATTGTCAGAATTTCATCGGATCCATGATCGCATCGAGATTCAGGTGATCGCAGAACTCGAGGAAATCGTCGCGCAGCGCGGCGATGTGCGTTTCCGCCGGGACCCCGATCGTGAGTTGTGCCGAGAACATGTCGGCGCCGGTCTGCATCGCGCGGTAGCGCGAGCAGTGCAGGCTTTCGACGGTTATGCCGGCGCGGTCGAAGAAATCCGCGAGCTGGAACAGGATGCCGGGCTTGTCCGCGGCCACGACCTCGACCACGTACGGCAGCAGGTTGGACTGCAGCGCCTTGGGTCCGGTGCGGTACCACACCAGCTTCAGGTCTTCCTCGCGCTCGAGCCGGGTGAGCATAGCCTCGAGCTTGGCCACCGAATCCCAGGATCCGGTCGCCAGCGCGGTCACCGAGACATCGCGGCCGACGGTGCTGAGGCGGGCGTCGGCGAGGTTGCAGCCGCTGTCGGTGATGCGCCGGGTCACGGACAACAGCGGCGAATGCGGATGCGTCGTATAGGCGTTGATCAGCAGGTGGTTTTCGTTCGGCGCGGGCCGCGAGGCGGCGGTCGGATCTGGAGCGGGATCGGTCAAGGCGGCGTCCGCGGCTGGGGGCTGAACGGCGCGCCGGCGACGCGCCGGAGGCCTTGGCCAGCATACTTGCCCGCGCTTCCGCGCCGCAAGTAACATGCCGGCAAGTCATTGATCCGGCTCGCGCGCCCGCCGCGGGCCCCGCACCAGCAGGTTCCCCGCTTGCGACTTTCCGGCAGCATCACCGCGCTCGCGACGCCATTTACCGTTGCGGGCGAAATCGACCTCGACGCCTGGCGCCGGTTGCTGCAATCGCAGCTCGACGGTGGCACCCAGGCCATTGTCGTGGCCGGTTCCACCGGCGAAGCCGCCGCACTGCATGACGTGGAATACGACGCCTTGCTGCGCAGCGCGGTGGAATTCGTCGCCGGTCGCGTGCCGGTGCTCGCCGGCAGCGGCTTGTCGAACACTGCCAAGACCATCGAGCAGACCCGTCGCGTCGCCGCGCTTGGCGCGGATGCCGCGCTGGTGGTGACGCCGCCCTACGTGCGCCCGACCCAGGCAGGCCTGGTCGCGCATTACCGCGCCGTCGCCGACGACGGTACGTTGCCGGTGGTGCTGTACAACGTGCCCGGCCGCACCGGCTGCGACCTGTTGCCCGAAACCGTCGCCGCGCTGGCGCCGCATCCGCGCATCGTCGGCGTCAAGGAAGCGCGCAACGAACCCGAACGCATGGACGCGTTGCTTGCGCTGAAGTCGGAGGGTTTCGTGGTGCTGAGCGGCGACGATCCGACCGCCTGCCGCGCGATGCTCGCCGGTGCCGATGGCGTGGTCTCGGTGGCGTCGAACGTGCTGCCGTGCAGCTTCCGCCGCCTGTGCGACCTCGCGCGCGGCGGCGATGCCGCTGCCGCGAATGCCCTCGACGCGCGCCTGCGCCGCAGCTACGACTTCATCGGCATCGAATCGAACCCGATCCCGCTGAAGGCGCTGCTCGAGCGCAATGGCATCGGCCATGGCCTGCGCCTGCCACTCACTTCGTTGTCCCCGCAACATGCCGATCTTGCCGCTTCGATCGCCGCGGAAATCCGCGACCTCGAAACATCCTGCCGCGACGCGCTCGCGGCCTGAACCCAGGAGCCACCGATGCCCACGTTCCGTCCTTCGCGCACCGCCGCCGTCGCCCTGCTTGCGGTCGCCGTGCTCGGCACCGCCGGTTGCCACTGGTTCCGCCGCGGCGACAGCGAGGCTTACCGCAATAGCCCCGAAAGCCGGCCGCTGGAAGTTCCGCCGGACCTCGACCAGCCCGATACCAGCAACGCGATGGCGCTGCCGCCCAGCGGTGGGTCGGTGATGCGTTCGCAGGTCGGCGCGCAGCAGGCGCCCGGGTTCACGGTGCCTGGCCAGCGCGACGCGGTGTTCGCCAAGGTCGGCGATGCGCTCGCCGCGATCCCGGGCGTGACCATCGCGACCAAGGCGCAGTTGCTCGGCACCTACGACCTGAGCTACGAGGGCAGCGACTTCCTCGTGCGCCTGGTGCAGAACGGCGACAACGTGCAGGTATCGACGGTTGATCCGCGCGGCGTCGCCGCCAACGGCCCGGCGCAGCTGAAGCTGCTGGCGGCGCTGAAATCCGCGCTCGGCGGCTGATCGGGCTACAATCGCGCCCCGCGAAGCTCATGCTCCCTTCGTCTAGAGGCCCAGGACGTGGCCCTCTCAAGGCTAAAACACGGGTTCGAATCCCGTAGGGAGCGCCATACAAGGAAAACCCCGTGCTTTCGGCACGGGGTTTTTTCTTGTGTGCTCTCCATGGATGAGAACCCGTAGGGTTCGACGGATTCGCCGGGAGCGAATCCGGACAGCCGCAGGCTGCCTGAAAGGCGTGGCACAGGGATGTGCCGCGTCAATCCCGTAGGGAGCGCCATCTTCCAAAGCCCGCGCAGAAATGCGCGGGCTTTTTCGTCGGCGCTAAACTACGCACCTTGCATCACGGACCGCCGCCATGCCCTTCGTCGTCACCGAGAACTGCATCAAGTGCAAGTACACCGACTGTGTCGAGGTGTGCCCGGTCGACTGTTTCCACGAAGGCCCGAACTTCCTGGTCATCGACCCGGACGAGTGCATCGACTGCACCCTGTGCGAACCGGAGTGCCCGGTCAATGCGATCTATCCCGAAGACGACGTACCGGCCGGGCAGGAAGGCTTCATCGCGCTCAACGCCGAACTGGCGAAGGACTGGCCGGTGATCAGCGTGCGCAAGGATGCGCCAGCCGACGCGGCGGAATGGGAAGGAAAACCCGGCAAGCTACCGTTGCTGGAGCGCTGATCCTTCCTGCGGGGCCCTACGCAGGTCCCGTGCCGCAGGGCTTGTTAAGATGCGGGAATTCGGCGACCGCCATGGTCGCCCCCGCGGCGCATGCGCCGCCCGAGACCACCCGCCAGGACCCGACCCTGAGTTCCGCCATCGCCCAGACCGCCGCCGTGCCCCGGGTCATCCCGCGCGACCAGCATCCGATCTCGCGCCGCTCGATCAGCCCCAACGCTTTGCGCGTGCTCTATCGCCTGCGCGACGCCGGCCACGCCGCCTACATCGTCGGCGGCGCGGTGCGCGACCTGCTGCTCGGCATCCAGCCCAAGGATTTCGACGTCGCCACCGACGCGACGCCGGAACAGGTGCGCCATCTGTTCCGCAATTGCCGCCTGATCGGTCGCCGCTTCCGCCTCGCGCACGTGGTGTTCGGGCGCGAGATCATCGAAGTCGCCACGTTCCGCTCCAGCGGCGGAGACGACGGCGAGGGCGACCGCGAGGTGCACGCCGACGGCCGGGTGCTGCGCGACAACGTCTACGGCACCATCGAGGAAGATGCGGTCCGCCGTGATTTCACCGCGAACGCGCTGTATTACGCCATCGAGGATTTCTCGGTGCGCGACTACGTCGGCGGCTTCGATGACGTGCAGGCGCGGGTGATGCGCCTGATCGGCGATCCGGAAACGCGTTACCGCGAGGATCCGGTGCGGATGCTCCGCGCGGTGCGGCTCTCGGCCAAGCTCGGTTTCAGCATCGACCCCGCCTCCGCGACGCCGATGCCGGAACTGGCATCGTTGCTGCACGACGCGGCCCCGGCGCGGCTGTTCGACGAATGCCAGAAGCTGTTCCTCACCGGCCACGCGCTGGCGAGTTTCGAAGGCCTGGAAGCGCACGGCCTGCTCGCCGCGCTGCTGCCGGAAACCGCGCGCGCGCTGGCCAGCAACCGCAGCGGCGCGCTGCGGCGGATGCTGGTCGATGGCCTGCGCGGCACCGACGCGCGGGTCGCGCGTGGCGAACCGGTGTCGCCGGCATTCCTGTTCGCGCTGCTGCTGTGGCCGGGCTATTGCCGTGAATTGATGCAGTTGCAGGGGCAGGGCGTGCACGCGGCCGAGGCCGAGCGCCGCGCCGCCGACCGCGTCACCCTGCAGCAATCCACGCGGATCGCGTTGCCGAGGCGGTTCTCGCTGCCGATGCAGGAAATCTGGCTGCTGCAGTCGCGCCTGCGCCAGCGCAAGCGCAGCGCGAGGTTGCTCTCGCATCCGCGCTTCCGCGCCGCGTTCGATTTCCTCGTGCTCCGCCAGGCCGCATCGCCCGAGCACGCCGAGGACGTCGCCTACTGGCGCGAATTGCAGGCGGGCGCGCCGCAGGTCGAAACCGTGGACGAAGCGGATTTCGACGAAGCGGCGTCGGACGCCGTGCCCGGACGCAAGCGTCGCCGTCGCCGGCGCAGCAGCGGGGCCGGGTGAGCGTCCGCGCCTTCGTCGGCCTCGGCGGCAATGTCGGCGATGTCGCCGGCGCCTTCGCTTCCGCGGTCGTGCGGATGGACGAACTGCCGGGGACGCAGCTGCTGCGCGTGTCGCGCCGCTACCGCACGCCGGCCTGGGGCATGGCCGCGCAGCCGGACTTCCTCAACGCCGCGGCCTTGCTGGAAACCGAACTGCCGGCGCGCGAGCTGCTCGAAGCGCTGCTCGCGATCGAACGCGCGCACGGTCGCGACCGTGCCAGCGAAACCCGCTGGGGGCCGCGCACCCTGGATCTCGACCTGTTGTTGTACGGTGACACAGTGATCGACGAGCCCGGCCTGCGCGTGCCGCATCCGCACCTGCACGAACGCGCCTTCGCGTTGAAACCGCTGCTGGACATCGCGACCGACGCGGTGATCCCCGGGCATGGCCTCGCGCGCGAGTTGCCGGCGGCGATGGCTGCCGACGGCATCGAGGCGGTAGGCTAGCCGCCCCACGCCGGACTTTCGGAGGCGCCATGAGCTACGGCGCGGACAAGAACACATCCTTCACCGTGCCGATGCTGGCCGAGTCCAAGCAGGCCGGTCGCAAGCTGGCGATGCTCACCGCCTACGACGCCGGTTTCGCGCGCGTGCTCGATGCCAATGGCGTCGACCTGATCCTGATCGGCGATTCGCTCGGCATGGTGGTGCAGGGCCACGATTCCACCCTGCCGGTGCGGGTGGACGACATCGCCTACCACACGGCTGCCGTTGCGCGCGGCGCGACTCGCGCGCTGAAGATCGCGGATTTCCCGTTCGGCAGCGACGCCACGCCGGAGCAGGCACACGCGGCCGCGGTGCGCTTCGTCCAGGCCGGGGCGGGCATGGTCAAGCTCGAAGGCGCGGGCCACAAGCTCGACACCATCCGCTTCCTGGTCGAACGCGAGATCCCGGTGTGCGCGCACCTCGGGCTGACGCCGCAGTCGGTCAACCGTTTCGGCGGCTTCAAGGTGCAGGGTCGCGACGAGGCCGTGGCGAAACGGCTGCGCGAAGATGCGCGCGCGGTGCAGGATGCGGGAGCTTCGCTGCTGGTGCTGGAATGCGTGCCGTCGGCGCTCGCGGCCGCGATCACCGCCGACCTCGCCATTCCCACCATCGGCATCGGCGCCGGATCCGGCTGCGACGGCCAGGTGCTGGTGCTGCACGACCTGCTCGGGCTCGACAGCGGCCATCGCCGACCGAAGTTCGTCAAGGACTTCCTTGCCGAAGGCGGTTCGGTCGCCGGCGCGGTGCAGGCTTACGTCGCAGCGGTGCGCGAAGGCCGCTTCCCCGACCCAGCGCATTCCTACGCATGAGCCCCATTGTCATTCTGAGCGCAGCGAAGAACCTGCTTCTGCCTTGCGTATGGAACGCAACAGCAGATCCTTCACTACGCTCAGGATGACAAGCAGCCATGATCGAGATCATCAACGAGTTGCAGGCATTGCGAGAACGCATCGCGGCATGGAAACGCGCCGGCCTGCGCGTCGGTTTCGTGCCGACCATGGGCAACCTGCACGCCGGGCACTACTCGCTGGTCGAAATCGCGAAACGCCACACCGACCGCGTGGTCGCGAGCGTGTTCGTGAATCCCACCCAGTTCGGGCCTAACGAGGATTTCGCGCGTTACCCGCGCACGCCGGAACAGGACGCTGCCGGACTCGAAGCCGCCGGTTGCGACGCGCTGTGGCTGCCGTCGCTGGAGGCGATGTATCCGTTCGGCACCGAGGGCGCGGTGCGCATGCACGTGCCTGGCGTCGGCGACACCCTGGAAGGCGCGCATCGCCCCGGGCATTTCGACGGCGTCGCGACCGTGGTCGCGCGGCTGTTCAACCAGGTGCAGGCGGATGTCGCCGTGTTCGGGCGCAAGGACTACCAGCAGCTCGCGGTGATCCGGGCGATGGCGCGCGACCTCGCGTTCCCGCTCGAAATCGTCGCCGCGCCGACCCTGCGCGAGGCCGACGGCCTGGCCATGAGTTCGCGCAACCAGTACCTGTCCGCCGAGGAACGCCCGGTCGCGGCCACGATCTTCCGCACGCTGCAGGCGATGCGCGAGGCGATCATGGCCGGGCGCCCGCGCGCCGGGGTCGAGGCGGATGCATGGGCCGGGCTTCTCGCCGCCGGCTTCGCGCCCGACTACGCCATGCTCCGACGCCCGGATCTGTCCGAACCGGCCGATGGCGAGCCCGGGCCGCGGGTGGCATTGATCGCGGCCAGGCTGGGTCGCACCCGGCTGATCGACAACCTCGAATTCGAGCTTCCCGGCAGCGCCGGCTGAACGCCGCGGGCGGTTTTGTTGCAGCGCGGAAACGCGGCTCCTACACTTTTCGCGCCCGCACCTCCCGCGGGCGCCGGAATGACGCCATGCAACTCACGCTGCTCAAAGCCAAGATCCACCGCGCCACCGTCACCCACGCCGAGCTGCACTACGAAGGCTCGTGTGCGATCGACGGTCGCTTGCTCGACATCTCCGGCATCCGCGAGTACGAGCGGATCGAGATCTACAACGTCAATAACGGCAAGCGCTTCGCCACCTACGCCATACGCGGCGAGGAAGGCAGCGGCATCATCTCGGTGAACGGCGCCGCCGCGCACCGCGCGTCGGTCGGCGACCTGGTGATCATCTGCGCCTACGGCCAGTGCGACGAAGCCGAGGCGGCGAAGTTCAAGCCGACGCTGGTGTACGTCGATCGCCACAATGCGCTGACGCATACCAATCGTTCGATTCCCAAGCAGGTCGCGTGAATCGCGGCCTCGCCAGCCTCGACGCACACGCGGAACGGCTGGCGGAAACGCCGCTGCGGGATCTGATCGCGGCGGATCCGGCGCGCGCCGAAGATTTCGCGCTGCGCGTCGGCCCGCTTTACGCCAGCTTCGCGCGCCAGCACATCGATCGCGCCGCACTGGTTGCCTTGTTCGCAATGGCCCGTGAACGCGATTTTTCCGGCGCGCTGCGGCGGCTGTTCGACGGCGAATCGGTCAACGCCACCGAAGGCCGCGCCGCGCTGCATACCGCACTGCGCAGCGATCTCTCGACGGCCACGGTCGCGCGCGATGCGCATTTCGAGGCCGCGAACGCGCGCCAGCGCATGGCCGCGCTGGTCGCGCAGCTCGAAGCCGGCGGCGTCACCGACATCGTCAGCATCGGCATCGGCGGTTCCGACCTCGGCCCGCGGCTCGCGGTGGATGCGCTTGCGCAGCCGGACGCGCGTTTTCGCGTGCATTTCCTGTCCAATGTCGATGGCCATGCGGTCGAACGCGTGCTGGGCGGGCTCGATCCCGCGCGCACCGCGGCGATCCTGGTATCCAAGACCTTCGGCACGCAGGAAACCCTGCTCAACGGCGCCATCGTGCGCGACTGGATGGGCGATGGCGCCCGCCTGTTCGCGGTCAGCGCGAACGTCGAGCGTGCGGCCGCGTTCGGCATCGCGGCGGAACGCATCCTGCCGATGCGGGACTGGGTCGGCGGGCGCTATTCGCTGTGGTCGGCGGTCGGGCTCCCGGTCGCGCTCGCCATCGGCATGGCGAACTTCGAACGCCTGCTCGCCGGCGCCGCGGCGATGGACGCGCATGTCATCGAAGCGCCGCTGGAACGCAACCTCGCCGCGTGGCACGCACTGGTGTCGGTGTGGAACCGCAATGCGCTCGGCGCCTCGACCCAGGCCGTGTTGCCCTACGACGAACGCCTGCGGTTGCTGCCGAATTACCTGCAGCAACTGGTGATGGAAAGCCTCGGCAAATCGGTGCGTATCGATGGCAATGCGGTCGATGCCGCGACCGCGCCGGTATGGTGGGGTGGCGCCGGCACCGATGCGCAGCACAGTTTCTTCCAGGTCCTGCACCAGGGCACGCAGCGGGTGCCGGCCGATTTCATCGGCGTGGTCCGCGGCGATCATGCGCACACCGGCAACCATGCCGCGCTGCTCGCCAACCTGTTCGCACAAGCCGAGGCACTGGCGAACGGCCAGTCCAGCGAGGATCCGCATCGCGTGTATGCCGGCGGCCGCCCGAGCACGTTGCTGCTGCTGGATGCGCTCACGCCGGAAACGCTGGGCATGCTGCTCGCGATGTACGAACACAGCGTCTACCTGCAGGCGGTCGCCTGGGGCATCAATGCCTTCGACCAGTTCGGCGTCGAACTCGGCAAGCAGGTCGCGAACCGCCTGCTGCCGGCGTTGAAGGGCGAAGCCGAAGCCGATGATGTGGTGACGAAGGCGCTGCTAGCGGAGTTGAAGTCGCGATCCCGTCCGTAGGGGCACGGCATGCCGTGTCTCTACAAGTCGTGCATTCGCGAATGTCGCGCCAGCGCCCATTCGACGTGTTCGCGCACGATGGGCGACGGATGCTCGCGCCGCGATTGCAAGGCGGCGATGACCGCATCCGACTTCGGCGCATTGCCCAGCGCCACCGCGATGTTGCGCAGCCAACGCTCGTGCCCGCTGCGGCGGATCGCGGAGCCTTCGGTACGCTGCAGGAATTCGCCTTCGTCCCAGGCGAACAGTTCGACAAGCGTCGCCTTGTCGAGCTCGTTGCGGGCGCGGAAATCCGGCTCGTCGGTGCGCTTCGCGAACTTGTTCCACGGACAGGCCAGCTGGCAGTCGTCGCAGCCGAAGATGCGGTTGCCGATCAGCGGCCGCAGTTCCTCGTTGATGCTGCCTTCGTGTTCGATGGTGAGGTAGCTGATGCAGCGCCGCGCGTCGAGCCGATGTGGCGCGGTAATCGCTCGCGTCGGGCAGATCTCGATGCACCGCGTGCAGGTGCCGCAGTGTTCGCCCGCCGGCGCGTCCACCGGCAGCGGCAGGTCGAGGTAGATCTCGCCGAGGAAGAACCAGCTGCCGCCGTCCTTGTCGATCAGGCAGGTGTGCTTGCCGATCCAGCCGAGGCCGGCATCGCGCGCCAGCGCGCGTTCCAGCACCGGCGCCGAATCGACGAACACGCGATGCCCGAACGGGCCGATCTCGTTCGCGATTGCGTCCGCGAGTTTCTGCAGGCGACCGCGCATCAGCTTGTGGTAGTCGCGGCCCAGCGCGTAGCGCGCGACATAGGCGCGCTCGCCGTCGCGCAGGTTGTCCCAGGCCGCGGTTTCATCCTGGCCGTAGTCCAGCCCGACCGAGAGCACGCGCACGGTGCCCGGCACCAGTTCCGCCGGCCGGGTGCGCTTGTCGCCGTGGCGCGCCATCCAGTCCATGGTTCCGTACAGGCCCTGCGCGAGCCAGTCGCACAGGTGCGATTCGTCCGCGCCCAGTTCGATTCCGGAGATGCCGCAACGCTGGAAACCATGCGCGCGCGCCAGCGCCTTGAAGCGGAGCGCGAGCGCGGCGGGGTCGGGTTTCGCGGCGATTTCCTGCATGGACGCAAGTATAGAATCGCGCGATGCCGGTGCCCTTGCCCCTGTACGACACCACTGCCTTGCGTGCCGTCGAATCGCGCGCTCGCGCGGCACTGGGCGACGATTTCGCGCTGATGCAGCGCGCCGGCGCGGCCGCCTGGCGTGAATTGCTGGCGCATTGGCCGCAGGCAGGCCGGATCGTGGTCGCCTGCGGGCCCGGCAACAATGGCGGCGATGGTTACGTGCTGGCGCGGCATGCGCTGGAATCCGGCCGCGACGCGAGCGTGTCGCAGCTACAGCCGCCACGCACCGATCCGGCCCGTCGCGCCTGCGATGAATTCGTGCAGGCCGGCGGTCGCATCGAAACCGGATTGCCTGCGCTCGCATCGGCCGGCGTGATCGTCGATGCCCTGTTCGGCATCTGCCTGGCGCACGCGCCCGACGGCGAGGCCGCGGCGTGGATCGATGCGATCAATGCCGCGGATGTCCCCGTGCTGGCGATCGACGTTCCGAGCGGCGTCGATGCGGATCGTGGTTCGGTGCCCGGCATCGCGATCCGCGCGACGCGCACGCTGGAATGCATTGCGCCGAAGTCGGGATTGCGCACCGGCGCGGCGCTGGATCATGTCGGTATTTTGTCGCTTGCCAAGCTCGAGGTTCCGGACTCCGCGTTCGACGGCATCGAACCTGCGGCGGAACTAATCGAGTCGGAACAACTGGCAATGCTGTTGCCGCGGCGACGCCGCGACAGCCACAAGGGCGACAACGGCCGCGTGCTGTGCATCGGCGGCGAGCACGGCATGGGCGGCGCGGTGCTGTTGTGCGCCGAAGCGGCCTTGCGTGCTGGCGCAGGGCTGGTGCGCGTCGGCACGCGCGAAGCGCATGTCGCGCCCCTGCTCGCGCGTTGCCCGGAAGCGATGGCGATTGCGGTCGAGGACGCGGGATCGCTCGGAGCGATGACAGAACATGCGGATGTCGTCGCACTCGGCCCCGGACTGGGGCAGGGCGAATGGGGGCGGATGTTGTTTTCGGCGGCGATTTCCGCGGGAAAACCGCTGGTCGTCGATGCGGATGCGCTCAACCTGCTCGCACGGTCGCCGCATGCATTGCCGCAGGCGATATTGACGCCGCATCCGGGCGAAGCCGCGCGACTGCTCGATTGCACCAACGCCGAGATCCAGCGCAATCGCATTGTTGCCGCGAAGGAAATCGCCGAGCGTTTCGATGCCGTCGCCATACTGAAAGGCGCGGGCAGCGTGATCGCCGCGCCGAAGCGGGTTCCGCGCATCATCGGCGCGGGCAATCCGGGCATGGCGGTCGGCGGCATGGGCGACGTGCTCACCGGCGTGGTTGCGGCGTTGCGCGCGCAGCGCATCGATGCCTTCGACGCCGCGACCGCGGGCGCATTGCTGCATGCAGTCGCTGGGGATATCGCCGCGCGCGATGGCGAACGCGGATTGCTGCCGCGCGACGTGATCGCGCTGTTGCGTCGCGCCGGCAACGTGGACAATGACGCACATGCGCCTGCCTGACGAAGCCGCAACGGTCGAACTTGCGCGCGCGCTCGAACGCACGCGCGATGGCGCGGCGGTGGTGTTCCTGCACGGCGAACTCGGCGCCGGGAAATCCACGCTCGCGCGCGCCTGGCTGCGCGCATGCGGCGTCGAAGGCGCGATCCGCAGCCCGACCTACACCCTGGTCGAACACTATCCGCTCGCCACCGGCGGCAACGCGCTGCACCTCGACCTGTATCGCATCGGCGCGGCGGGTGAACTGGAATTCCTCGCCCTCGACAGCGACGACGCCGAGTTGTGGCTGGTCGAATGGCCCGAGCGCGGGGCCGGAGCGCTTCCGGCTCCGGACCTGATCCTGGCATTGGCCCTGGACGGGAACGGCCGCAGCCTCACCCTGAGCCCGGGCAGCGCGGCCGGGGAGGCTTGGCGGGCCCGGCTGCTGGCGTACAGTGGCTTGAAGCCCTTTCTTGCTGCCAGCTGAAAGGAAGGTTCCCCAGGTCACGGATTCATAAGGGAAAAGCTCTTGCAATCCGTTCCGGCCGGTGCTTAACTCCCGGCCATGCGCGTAAAGGGGACCGCAATCCAGCAGACCTTGCTCGGTGCCGCATTATTGCTGGCGCTGCTCTGGAACCTTGCCCACGCCGCTGAAATCAGCCAATTGCGGCTGGAAACCGGCCCGACCGGTACGCGCGCCGAACTCCGCCTCGATGGCGTGGCGGACTATCAGGTGCTCAGCCTCGCCAACCCGGACCGGCTGGTCCTGGATCTTCCCGGCAGCGCCCTGCGCCGCGGGGTCGCCCTGCCGCAGGCCGCGGGCGTGGTCCGTGGCGTGCGCGCCGGCCAGCCCAGCCCGGGCGTGACCCGGATCGTGTTCGACCTCGCTTCGCCGGTCGTGGCGCTCAAGCCGCGCGTGGAAACTGGGGCCGGCGGTCCGCGACTGGTCCTCGAATGGCCCGATGACGGCCCGACGCCCGCGATCGCGAACTCGGCGCCGGCGGCCGGATCCCCGTCGTCTCCCGCCACGCCGGTCGTTTCGAACTCGCAGCCTGGCCAGACGCCGCTGGATCGCGCCATCGGCACGATCGCGACCGGCGTTCCGACGCGTGTCGCGACCGGCGTACCGCAATCTGCTGCGCCGGCACCTGCGACCGCGACGGGCGCGTTGCCCCCGCCGGTGAAATCGATGCGCGATGCTGGCGGAACGCGTCCGCTCGTCGTCGCGATCGATGCCGGCCATGGCGGCCAGGACACCGGCGCGCTCGGCGGCGGCGGGACCCGCGAGAAGGACGTGACCCTGGCGATCGCGCGCGAGCTGGCACGCCAGATCGACGCGACCCCCGGGCTCAAGGCCTTCCTGACCCGCGATTCCGACTACTTCATTCCCTTGCCGCAGCGCGCACGCAAGGCGCACGCGGCGCGCGCCGACATCTTCATCTCGATCCACGCCGATTCCTTCACCAGTCCGGACGCGCGCGGCGCAGGCGTGTTCGTGCTGTCCACCCGCGGCGCGTCCTCGCAGCGCGCGCGCTGGCTGGCCGACAAGGAAAACGCGGCCGACGTGATCGGTGGTGCCCGTGTCGGCGGTGGCGACAGCGTGCTGACCTCGGTCCTGCTCGACCTCACCCAAAGCGGCAACATGAAGGCATCCGAGGATGTCGCCGGCTACGTGCTCGGCAACCTCGATGCCATCGGCAACCTGCACAAGGGCGAGGTCGAACGCGCGAACTTCGCGGTCCTGCGTACCTCGGACAATATGCCGGCGATGCTGGTCGAAACCGGCTTCATCTCCAATCCGGGCGAGGAAGCCAGGCTGCGCAGCAAGTCCTACCAGCAGCAGCTCGCGACCGCGATCCTCGGCGGCGTCAACCGCTACTTCACCACCCAGCCGCCGCCGGGCACGCTGTACGCGCTGCGCGCCGCCAACGACGGCGGCGCTTCGGGCGGTTCCCCCTGACGAATCCGCAAGGAAAGCGAAAAACAGGTCCTTCGCTGCGCTCAGGATGACCACGGGAAAGTAAAATCAAGGCGTGACTATCCGCCTGCTTCCCGATGTCCTCGTCAACCAGATCGCCGCCGGCGAAGTGGTGGAACGGCCCGCGTCGGTGGTCAAGGAATTGGTCGAGAACGCGCTCGACGCCGGCGCCCGCCGCATCGACATCGACCTCGAGGAGGGCGGTGCGCGCCTGATCCGGGTGCGCGACGACGGCGGCGGCATCGCGGCCGCGGAATTGCCGGTCGCGGTGCAGCGTCACGCGACCAGCAAGATCGCCTCGCTCGAGGACCTCGAAGCCGTGGCCACGCTCGGGTTCCGCGGCGAAGCCCTGCCGTCGATCGCCTCGGTCAGCCGCTTCCGCATCGCTTCGCGCCGCAACGGCGACGATAGCGGCAACGCGCTGCAGGTCGAAGGCGGGCGCGTCGGCGAGGTCGCGCCCAGTCCGCAGCCGCAGGGCACCACGGTCGAAGTGCGCGAACTGTTCTACAACGTTCCGGCGCGCCGCAGGTTCATGCGCGCCGAACGCACCGAACTCGGCCACATCGAGGAATGGCTGCGCACGCTGGCACTGGCCCGCCCTGACGTGGAAGTGCGCGTCAGCCACAACGGCAAGCCGCTGCGGCGTTATCGCGGAGAATCCGCGTCGGAAACCGGCGCGCGGCTGGTGGATGCGCTGGGCGAGGAGTTTTCGCGCAACGTGCTGCGCATCGAACACGAAGGCGCCGGGCTGCGCCTGCACGGCTGGATCGCGCAGCCGAGCTACAACCGCGCCAGCGCCGACCAGCAATACCTGTTCGTCAACGGCCGCGGCGTGCGCGATCGCAACGTCGCGCATGCGGTGCGCCAGGCCTATTCCGACGTGCTGTTCCACGGTCGCCACCCGGCCTACGTGCTGTTCCTCGAACTCGATCCGCGCGCGGTGGACGTGAACGTGCACCCGGCCAAGCACGAGGTGCGTTTCCGCGATTCGCGCCTGGTCCACGATTTCGTCTATCGGACCCTGCACGAGGCGCTGGCCGCAACACGCGCCGGCGCTGCGGCGAACATGCCGGCGGAAACCACGGCGCTGGGCGTTCGGGCATTCGTCGCGGAATCGCAGCCATGGCAGGGCGACATGACGCTGAAGCTGGCCGAGGCGCCTGCGCAATACGCCGCGTTGTACGCACCGGCGCATCCGGGTCCGGTATTGCCGTCGCAGGTCGGCGCGTCCGACGCGAAGGTGCCGCCGCTCGGGCACGCGCTGGCGCAGTTGCACGGCATCTACATCCTCGCCGAAAGCGCCGAGGGCTTGGTCGTGGTCGACATGCATGCCGCGCACGAGCGCATCGGTTACGAGAAGCTCAAGGCCGCGCACGACGGTGCGGGCGTGCGCGTGCAACCGCTGCTGGTGCCGCAGCCGCTGGCGGTGTCGGCGCGCGAGGCCGAGGTCGCCGAACGCGAGGCCGCGACGCTCGCGGCGCTGGGCTTCGAGGTTTCGCGCAGTGGACCGCAATCGCTGCTGCTGCGCAGCGTGCCGACCCTGCTCGCCGACACCGACGTCGCCGCGCTGCTGCGAGACGTCCTCGGCGACCTGCTCGAACACGGCCACAGCCGGCGCGTTGACGAAGCCCGCGACGAACTGCTCGCGACCATGGCCTGCCACGCCGCGGTGCGCGCGCACCGGCGCCTGACCGTTCCCGAAATGGACGCGTTGCTGCGGGAAATGGAATCGACCGAACGCTCCGGACAATGCAATCATGGTCGCCCGACCTGGGCCCGCTTCGGCCTGGCCGAAATCGACTCTTGGTTCCTGCGAGGACGCTGACGATGCAACGACGAATGCTCATTCCCGCCATGCTCGCCGTCGCGCTGCTCGCCGGATGCCAGCGCGGCCCGCAAACGGCGACGGTGCAGGCCCCCAACGAAGAAGCGAGCAAGCCCATGGCGCAGCAGGATCCGGTATTCGTGCGCGAGGAGCAGGACTGGCGTGACCAGCGCCGCGAACGACTGCTCCAGCCGGACGGCTGGACCAGCCTGATCGGCCTGCACTGGATCGACCAGGGCCCGCATTTCGTCGGCAGCGCCGGCGACAACGGCATCCGCCTCGCGATGGGGCCGGCGCATTTCGGCATGCTCGACCTGCGCAAGGACGGCAGCGTGCATTTGGTGCCGGGCAAGGACGCAGCGCTTACGCTCGACGCGCAGCCGCTGCAGGGCGCGACCACGCTGCGCACCGACATGGACCCGGATGGCCCGAGCGTGATCGGCTTCGACGAGGGCAAGGGCGAGGCGACGGTGATCCAGCGCGGTGACCGCTATGGGCTGCGCGTGAAGCACGCCGATGCGCCGACACGCACGCAGTTCGCCGGCCTCGAATACTGGCCCGCGGACGCGGCCTGGCGCATCACCGGCAAGTTCGTGCCGAACCCGGCCGGAACCACCATCCAGGTCGCGAACATCATCGGAAGCCTCGATGATGCGAAGAATCCGGGCGCGGTCGAGTTCGAGCGCGACGGCAAGACCTGGCGCATTGAAGCCATCGACGAGGGCGACGGCAGCCTGTTCCTGGTGTTCGCCGACCGCACCAACGGCCATGGCAGTTACGGCGCGGGCCGCTTCCTGTATGCCTCGAATCCCGATGCGCAGGGCCGGGTGACCATCGATTTCAACCAGGCCTACAACCCGCCGTGCGCGTTCACCTCGTTCGCGACCTGCCCGTTGCCGCCGGCGCAGAACCGGCTCGACCTGTCCATCACCGCCGGGGAAAAGGCTTACACCGGGAACCACGGCTCGTGAGTCGCGGCGTGCGGTCGCGGTACGCGCGCGTCGCTGCATTGGCCGGCTTGTTCGCGGTCGTCGCATTGTGGTCGGCGCAGGCCGCGGCACCGAAGAAAACCTCGAAACCCGCGCAGAAGCCCGCGGCGGCTGCAGTTGCGAAAGCCCCGCCGGTGCCGCTGTTGTGGAAGGTCTCCGACGCCGACAGCAGCCTGTACCTGCTCGGTTCGTTCCACATGCTGCTGCCGGGCGATTACCCGTTGGCCAAGGACGTGGACACGGCGTTCGCCGATTCGAAAGACGTGGTGTTCGAGATCCCGCCCGAGGAAATGAGCTCGCCGACGCTGGCGATGAAGATGGGCCAGGCGGCGCTGCGCAGCGATGGCAAGCAGTTGGACGCAACGCTGCCACCGGCGACCGCGAAGCGCCTGGATGCCTGGGTGGAAGCGAATGCCGATGCGTTGCAGAAGGCCGGGATCCCCGCGCAGATGCTGCAGCTGTTCGAGCCGTGGTTCGTGGGCCTGACCGTGAGCATCGTCGAGATGAGCAAGCAGGGCCTCGATCCCAAGCTCGGACTCGACCTGCATTTCTCCACCGATGCGCAGGCGGCGAAGAAGCCGACCTCGGGGCTGGAAACCGGCGACGAGCAGATCGCCTTCCTTGATGGCATGGGCGAGGCCGAACAGGTGCAGTTCCTCGACGAAACCCTGCAGGAAGCGGCCGAGGGCAGCAAGGAAGTGGCGCGCCTGCACGCCGCATGGCGCGCCGGCGATGCGGATACGTTGTGGAACGGCATGGCGCTCGAGATGCGCCGCGATTACCCGGCCTTGTACAAACGCATCAACGTCGCCCGCAACGATGCCTGGGTGGCCAAGCTCGACCAGCGCCTGCGCGATGCGCACGACGACAACACCCTGGTCGTGGTCGGCAGCCTGCACCTGCTCGGCGACGACGGCGTGGTCGAGAAGCTGCGCGCCAAGGGCTACAAGGTCGAGCGGATCTGCTCGGCGTGCAAGCACTGATCCGCGCCCGCGATCAGTCCGTCACGCGCCGCAATTCGATGCAATCCACCGGGCAGGCGGGCACGCAGAGTTCGCAGCCGGTGCACAGTGGTTCGATCACGACGTGCATCAGCTTCGATGCACCGATGATCGCGTCCACCGGACAGGCCTGGATGCATTTGGCGCAACCGATGCAATCCTCCTCCACGATCACCGCGACCTGCGACGAATGGTGTTCGCCGCGATCGCGGTCGTAGGGTAGGGCGGGAACACCGAGCAGCCGCGCCAGCGCGCGTGCGCCGGCATCGCCGCCGGGCGGGCAGCGGTCGATGCCGACTTCACCGCGTGCCATTGCCTGCGCATACGGCCGGCATCCGGCGTAACCGCATTGCCCGCATTGGGTCTGCGGAAGGATGCGGTCGAGGCGTTCGACCAGCTCTGGAGAATCGAGTGGCGCGCGCGCACTCACTCGCTTACTTCACCGGCATGCCCGGTTGCGCGCCGGCATCCGCGTCCAGCAGCGACAGCGCACCACCATCGAAACCCGCGGACAGGATCATGCCTTCGCTCACGCCGAAGCGCATCTTGCGCGGCGCGAGGTTGGCGATGAACACCACGTTGCGGCCGACAAGTTTCTCCGGTTCGCCGTAGCTGGCGCGGATGCCGGAGAAGATCTGGCGCTGGCCGAGCTCGCCGGCATCGAGCAGGAAGCGCAGCAGCTTGTCGGAACCCTCGACGAACTCGCATTCGAGCACCTTGCCGATGGCGCAGGTCGAGTTTGGCGAAATCCTCGATGCCGACGAATTCGTTCCCTCCACCGCCTGCGGGGGAGGGTTGGGGTGGGGGCGCAACCTGCGGCTTTGCTTCGGCAACAGCCGCGTCTGCGGCGGGTGCCTTTCCGGATTCGATCATGGTTTCGATCTGCTTCTGGTCGATGCGGGTGAACAGGGGCGAATACGGCTTGATGGCGCGGGCGAGCAGCGGCGCATCGACGTCCGTCCAACTCGTGGCCGATGCGTCGAGGAAGGCTTCGGCCTGCGTGGCGGTGCGCGGCAGGATCGGCTTCAGTGCCGCAGCCAGCACGCGAAACAGGTTCAGGCCCTGCGTGCATACCGCCTGCAGCTCGCCATCGGCACCATCCTGTTTCGCCAGCACCCATGGCTTCCTTTCGTCGATGTACTTGTTGGCCTCGTCGGCCAGCGCCATCGTCAATCGCAACGCGGTCGCGGCTTCGTTGCGTGCGTATGCTTCGACAATCGCTTCCAAACCGGCGACGAAGCGCGCGTACATCGCCGGCTCCGGCAACGCATCGGCAAGCCGTCCATTGAAACGCTTCTCGATGAAGCCGGCGCAGCGGCTCGCGAGGTTGACGAACTTGCCGACCACGTCGCTGTTCACCCGCGCGACGAAATCGCCGAGGTTGAGGTCGAGGTCATCGACGCCGCCGGACGTCTTGGTCGCGAAGTAGTAGCGCAGCGCTTCCGGGTCGAGTCCGGCGTCGAGGTAGCTGCGCGCCATCACGAAGGTGCCGCGCGACTTCGACATCTTTTCGCCGTCCACCATCAGGTAGCCGTTGACGTGCAGGCGCGTGGGCGCGCGCTGGTCGGAGCCGTTCAGCACCGCCGGCCAGAACAAGCCGTGGAAGTTGACGATGTCCTTGCCGATGAAGTGGTGCATCTCGGCCGTGCTGCCTGCGCGCAGGAAGGCGTCGTAGTCGATGCCGCGTTGTTCGCACAGCGCCTGGAAACTCGACAGGTAGCCGATCGGCGCGTCCAGCCAGACATAGAAGTACTTGCCCGGCGCGCCAGGGATCTCGAAACCGAAGTAGGGCGCGTCGCGCGAGATATCCCATGCGCGCAGTCCGCCTTCGGCGTCGAGCCATTCGCGCAGCTTGGCCTTCACCCCGGGCGCGGCGACGTCGCCATCCAGCCATTCGCGCAGGAAATCGGCGAACCGGCCGACCTCGAAGAAAAAGTGTTCGGACTCGCGCAACTCCGGCGTGGCGCCGGACAGCACCGATTTCGGTTCCTTCAGGTCCGTCGGCGCATAGGTCGCGCCGCAGTGTTCGCAATTGTCGCCATACTGGTCCGGCGTACCGCAATTCGGGCAGATGCCCTTGACGTAGCGGTCGGGCAGGAACATGCCCTTGACCGGGTCGTAGAACTGTTCGACCGAACGCCGCGTGATGTGGCCGTTGGCGTCGAGCCGGAGATAGATGTCCTCGGTCAGCGCGCGGTTGCGCGGCGAGTTGGTCGAATCGTAATGGTCGACTTCCACGCCGAACGCGCGCAGGTCGCGTTCGTGCGATTCCTGCATGCCGGCGATGAAGGCTTCCGGGGTCAGCCCGGCCTTTTCCGCGGCGAGCATGATCGGCGCGCCGTGGGTATCGTCGGCACTGACGAAATGCACCGTGTCGCCCGCCATTCGCCGCGCGCGTACCCAGATATCGGCCTGGATGTAGCCCACCAGGTGGCCCAGGTGCAGGGCGCCGTTGGCATAGGGCAGGGCGAAGGTGGTGAAGATCTGGCGAGGCATGGCACGGGGCTGCGGCCGCGACCGCGGCGGAACAGGAATTATCGCATGCGCTCGCGTGGCTTCCGGGCTATTCGCGCTGCCACACCTGGGTGCGGCCGAGCAGCGAGAAGCCGACGTAGCCGCGTACTTCGAGCTTGCTGCCATCGGCGGTGGGAGTGAACTTCACCGAATATTCCTTGCCGTTGTCCGGATCGATGATGCGGCCACCGCTCCAACTGCCGCCATCGGCAGTCAGGCCCCACGCGATGGTCATGCCGAGCACGGGTTTGCCGTGGCGTGCGCCGCGACAGGCATCGCACATCGGGTTCGGGCCCTTGGCCAGATCAAGCAGGCGCACGATGCGCGCGGACAGCGTGCCGTCGGGGTTGGCGTAGACCTCGACGATAGAGCGCGGCTTGCCGCTGTGGTCGTCGATGGTGCGCCACTCGCCGACCGGGGAGGCCTGCTGTGCATCGACACGTGCCGCGAAGGAGGACAACAGCAGGAACAGGATCGTCGCGAGCAGGCGCATGGGATTCTCCGGGGCGGGAATGCGAACGGCCCGCGACGCGGGCCGTTCGCTGGACGTGGATGCGGGCTTACTCGCGGGTCCAGGTCTGGTGCTTGCAGATGAAGCCAACGCAGCCGTACACCTCGAGCTTGTTGCCGCCGTCGACCAGTTCGAGCTTGGACTTGTAGGTCTTGCCGTTCGCCAGCTTCAACACCGTACCGCCGTTGTAGCTGTCGGCATCGGCCGCCTTCTGGTTCCAGAAAATCACCATGCCGGTGATCGGGGCGTTCTTCTTGTCGCCGGTGCAGGCATCGCATTTCGCGTCGGGGGCGTACAGCGTTTCGACCACCTTCGCGGCGAGGGTGCCGTTCTTGGCTTCGTACACGTCGACGACCAGGCGCGGTTTGTTGGTGTCTTCGTCGAAGGTCTTCCAGCGCCCGATCGGCGACGGATTGGCGGCCGCGGCCACGAGCGGCAGCAGGGCCAGGGCGATGGCGATGAGCTTGGTACGCATTGGGTCCCCTCCCAGGGTATTCGGTGGCTCCGGGGCGAAGGCCCCGAATTGCCGGCGTTATACCGCGATCCGCCTCCGTATGGTGTTGCATCGGCACCGTGGTTCAGGTCACGGATGGCCGGCGTTGCCGGCCAGTCAGCACCTGGGTGGCGACGGGTGCGGGAGAATGGCGTCATCGAGCGCCGCTTTTGCGGCGCGCCACCTGGAACCCTTCCGATGTCGATCGCCAGCGAAACCGCTTCTTCCCATCGCGTTCCCGCCCGCGCCCCGCAGGGCGAACTCAGGCCCTTGCCGCAGGTACGCAACGTCATCGCGGTCGGTTCGGGCAAGGGCGGGGTGGGCAAGTCCACGGTCGCGGTGAACCTGGCGCTGGCGCTGGCGGCCGGAGGCGCGGCGGTGGGCGTGCTCGACGCCGACATCTACGGCCCCAGCGTGCCGATGATGCTGGGCCTGTCCGGCCGGCCCGACAGCCCGGACGGCAAGACCATCGAGCCCATGCGTTCGCACGGGCTGCAGGCGATGTCGATCGGGCTGCTGGTCGACCAGGACACGCCGATGATCTGGCGCGGGCCGATGGCGACCTCGGCGCTGACCCAGTTGCTGGGTGAAACCCGCTGGGAAGCGCTCGACTATCTCGTCGTCGACCTGCCGCCCGGCACCGGCGACATCCAGCTGACCATGGCGCAGAAGATCCCGGTCGCGGGCGCGGTGATCGTGACCACGCCGCAGGACATCGCCACCCTCGACGCGCGCAAGGCGCTGAAGATGTTCGAGAAGCTCGGCAT
>Ga0209023_10000243_pt1 | contig 91717 bp, 74 predicted proteins | sample LakOneMetagenome_FD_187468 | JGI IMG/M metagenome (GOLD analysis project Ga0209023, IMG submission 187468) | Freshwater and sediment microbial communities from Lake Erie, Canada (SPAdes) (version 2) | ecosystem: Environmental > Aquatic > Freshwater > Lentic | place: Lake Erie, Canada... | reverse complement strand
CGATTTTAAGCAATTTCAGGCGTTTTTACCGAATGGCTCGGCGAACGCGTCGCTGCAGTCGATAGTCAAGTTCTTTCTCGGACTCGAGTTTGATTTCGATCTTCAGTTGATCCTTGCCGCGAAAGCCGTTCCGGCGACGATCCTGACAACGCGTGCGGTCCGGAAACCGACGCTTGGTTGGACGACATATTTGAAGACGACACCGTTTTCTGCGGATGACGGACAGGTTGTATTGCAGTAGTTTAGGGCTCTGATGAAGGTTAAGGGAGAAAAGTCATGAACGTGAATCTTAAGTCTTTGGTTGGACGATTGAATGATACTTGCCGGAACGCCCTCGAAGGCGCCGCCGGACTGTGCCTATCGCGCACGAATTATGATGTCGAGATCGAGCATATTCTCGCCAAACTACTCGAACAGGACGACACCGATCTGCACAAGATATGTAGTCACTACGAAGTCAATATCGACCGATTGACCAAAGATGTCGGCGACGCACTCGACCGTCTAAAGACGGGCAATTCGCGAACGCCGGGATTGAGTGACCGGCTGCCCCGCTGGATACAAGATGCGTGGCTGCTCGCATCAGTCGATTTTGGTGCCGCCCGCGTGCGGTCCGGCCACATGGTGCTCGCTCTCGTTCTAAACGAAAGTACGGCGCGCATCGCCCGCGAGATCTCGCGTGAATTCAACCATATCTCGGCCGAATCGCTCCAAACCAAGCTCGCCGAGATCACCGCCGATTCGTCCGAGGAGCGTGATGCTGTCGCTTTGGGCGAAACTGCCGCAACGTCAGACGGAGCACCTATCGCAAGCGGCGTTCCGGGCAAAACAAAGGCTCTTGATCAATATACAGAAGACCTGACCGCTAAAGCCGCCGCCGGAAAGATAGACCCGATCCTTGGCCGCGACGGTGAGATCAGACAGATAATTGATATCCTGACCCGCCGCCGCCAGAACAACCCGATTCTGACGGGCGAGGCGGGTGTTGGCAAAACCGCAGTTGTCGAGGGGTTTGCTGCTCGTGTGGCGGCCGGCGATGTTCCAGATCCGCTGAAAAATTGCTCGGTGCGTTCCCTCGATCTTGGCCTTTTGCAGGCTGGTGCAGGGATCAAGGGTGAATTCGAGCAACGTCTGAAATCGGTCATCGACGAGGTCAAATCTTCGCCGCAGCCAATCATTATGTTTATCGACGAAGCCCACACAATGATCGGTGCGGGTGGTGCGGCCGGACAAAACGACGCCGCCAATCTGCTCAAACCCGCTCTCGCCCGCGGCGAGCTTCGCACGATCGCTGCGACGACTTGGGCTGAATATAAGAAATATTTCGAGAAAGACGCGGCGCTTGCCAGACGTTTTCAGGTTGTTAAGGTCGAAGAACCCGACGAAGAAAAGGCCATAGCTATGATGCGCGGACTGCTCGGCAAAATGGAGGAACACCATAATGTTCGCGTGCTCGACGAAGCGATCGTAGAGTGCGTCAAGCTGTCTGCACGTTACATCACCGGTCGTCAACTGCCGGACAAGAGCGTTTCGGTTCTCGACACCGCGTGTGCAAAGGTCGCGATCGGCCAGGGAGCGACGCCTGCCTCGGTGGAAGACGCTACGAGAAGAATACAAAATCTAACCTCCGAGATCGAAGCTCTCGAACGCGAACAGGTCACCGGTGCCGGCCACGATTCGCGACTCGAAGAACTGATAAGTAAAAGAAAGATCACTGAGGATGAACTCGGCAGACTTAACGAACAATGGGCAAAAGAGAAGGAACTTACTGAACGCATCCGCAATATTCGCCTCAAACTTGAGATGACACGATTAGATGCCGTGTTACCGACACAGGACGACGGCGGAAACGGTGGTCTGCCGTCGCCGTTCAGACAGCAAGGCGAGGCAGAGCAAACTGAAAACACCCAGACAGAAGATGCTCCCGCAGTGGAAGCCGCGACTGCCGCACCGGTCGAGCCTGTTGATACGGAATTTCTTAAGGCCGAGTTGAAAAAGGCCAACGAAGACCTTAAACAAATTCAGGGGGATGATCCGCTGATGCAGCCTGTCGTTAACGGTCAAACTGTGGCCGAGGTGATCTCAGGCTGGACCGGAATCCCGATCGGCAAAATGGTCGCTGACGAGATCCACGCGGTTCTCAATCTTGCCGGAACGTTGCGCGAACGCGTCCTCGGTCAGGATCACGCACTCGACGCTATCTCCCAGCGAATTCGCACATCGCGTGCCGGGTTGACCGATCCGAAACGACCGATCGGCGTGTTTCTGCTTGTCGGAACATCGGGTGTTGGTAAGACCGAAACGGCCCTTGCTCTCGCCGAATCGCTCTACGGCGGCGAACGCAATCTGATCTCGATCAACATGAGCGAGTACCAGGAGGCACACACGGTTTCGAGCCTCAAAGGTTCGCCTCCGGGATATGTCGGCTACGGCGAGGGCGGCGTTTTGACCGAGGCCGTTCGACGCAAACCATATTCTGTGGTTCTGCTTGACGAGGTTGAAAAGGCCCATCCTGATGTGATGGAGCTTTTCTTCCAGGTCTTTGATAAAGGCGTCCTCGAAGACGGCGAGGGCCGTGAGATCGATTTTAAGAACTGTATTATCCTACTGACCTCGAACGTCGGCACAGATACAATAATGAAGCTCTGTGCCGATCCTGACACCAAACCGCTACCGGACGGCCTCGTCGATGCGGTCAAACCGGAGTTGAATCAGGCGTTCAAACCTGCGTTGCTCGGACGTATGGTTACCGTGCCGTATTATCCGATCTCAGACGATATTTTGCGGTTGATCGTAAAATTGCAGCTCAAGAAGATCGAAAATCGAATAAAAGACAATCACAATGCGCAATTTACTTACGATGACTCCGTCATAGAAACAGTGGCAAAACGCTGCACCGACGTCGATAGCGGCGCCCGCAACGTTTATAACATACTGACCGGATCACTTCTGCCGGAAATGAGCGGCGAGGTATTGTCCAGAATGGCCAGCGGCGAAGGCATTGCGAAGGTGCATGTCGGGGTCGATGCGGATGAAAAATTCACCTATGGGTTTGAGTAACTTATGCCGATAAACGTGATTTTCCATGACACGAGGCTCGAAGGCCGGACACCTGTTTCGACTTCGGGCACTCGTTCGTTCGAGGTTGATGGTGACACGCCCACAAGCGAATTTTTCGAACATGTGATCACGCTTTCAAATGAAAATAGCGGCATCGGCACGCTATACATAATGGCCCATGGTGCGCAAGTCCTCGATCTAGACACATCTGCGATCAAGTTTACCCACGACTTTATCAGTTACCAAAATGTTCATCTTTTCCAGCAACTGCGCGAAAAGGTCGAGCGAATTGTTCTCTTCGTATGTCACGCCTCTGAAACAGATCTGACCACGCATGGAGACGGTGACGAATTATGCCGGCAGATGGCACGAAACGCTCAAGCTGAGGTAACGGCCGCCAGGGAAAACCAGGCTTATTTAAGCGTCGAATCATGTGGGCTTTTTTCCTGCGAAGAAGCCGCAATAGATTTTGGTGAATGGGAAGGTACCGTTGTCGTCTATGATCGAAACGGAGTGATCATTGCTCAATATAACAACCCTAGTTCGTGGCACGATGCGGACGGGGTCATGCATGATCCGCGCATCGACCCCAGTCCGTATCGGGACGGCGAAGGGGCTAATCACGCGTCGATGGGCTGGTAAGATATTTTGCAAAAGTAAAGAATTCGGACGTCAATACCTTGCAACCTGCAATGTTGCTAAAAAGCTATGTCAACGACACAAGAAGGTAGATTACTAAGATTATCGACTCCGCTCGCGGATGATCATTTACTTATCAAAAAGATTCGCGCGTTCGAGGGCATTTCGCAGATGTTCCGGTACGATCTCGAGTTGCTGCACGAAGAGGACGAGGCCGGCAGCGAACCTACACTGGTAGATCCGGCTCAATTATTGGGGCAGAAGATGACGGTGTCTGCCGCCCAAGAGGACGGCTCAACGCGGTTTTTTAATGGCATATGCGTTGATTTTACTCAGGGCAACCGCAACGAGCGTTTTTCTAAATACCGGGCCGAGATCGTGCCGCAGCTTTGGCTTTTGACCCAAAACTCACAAAGCCGAATATTTCAGAACATTTCAGCAAAGGACATTGTGTTGCAGGTCCTCGAAACTGGCGGCATTGAGTTAGCCGATGAGATCCAGGGAACATTTGAGCCCCGAAACTACTGCGTCCAATACCGCGAATCGGACTTTAACTTTGTGTCGCGCCTCATGGAAGAAGAGGGAATCTATTATTATTTTGAGCATACTGCCGATTCGCACCGGATGATCCTCGGAAATACTCCCGGGTCGCATCGGGAATGCCCTTCGAAATCGTCGATCCCATTCGAGGTTGACGTTTCCGGTGACCAGAATGAGTGGGAAGGTTCGATCCTTTCATGGCAGGTGGCAAGCAAAATTCGGGCCGGGAAATTTACGCTTCGTGATTATAATTTTCAATTACCTACCCAAAACCTCGAAGCCGTCCAGATGAGTCGTTTTAACATCGGCGGCAATCAGGACCTGGAAATATACGACTATCCCGGCGACTACGCTAAACGCTTTGACGGCATCGATTCGGGCGGCGGCGAGCAGGCAAGTGCTTTGCAAAAGGTATTTGACGATCGGACGCGGACGGTCGGAATCCGCCAGCAGGAGATCGATGTTGCCTATAAAAGCTCACCCGGAACATCCGACTGCTGCGCGCTTACGGCGGGCTTTCGCTTTCAATTGACCAATCATCCGGAATCATCGAACAACCGCAATCATGTTCTCGTTTCCGTGAGAACTGAGGCCGTTCAGACGCCGAGTTATATAACGGATGATAACGTTTCAAATGCCTATATCGTCGGTTTCACAAGCATTCCGCACGGTGAAGGTCAGGCACCATTTCGGCCGTTGAGGAAAACAGAAAAGCCGGTCGTCCGCGGCAGCCAGACCGCCGTCGTGACCGGCCCTGCCGGCGAAGAGATATTTACCGACAAATTCGGCCGCGTCAAGGTTCATTTTCATTGGGATCGGCTCGGCCAGAACGATGCCACATCCTCATGCTGGCTGCGCGTATCGACCAGTATTGGCGGCAATAAATGGGGTACGATGTTCATCCCGCGCATAGGGCAGGAAGTGATCGTCGATTTTATGGAAGGCGATCCGGATCAGCCGATCATCACTGGCTCGGTATATAACGCCCAGACGATGCCGCATTACGATCTGCCAAAATTTAAGACGCTGTCCTACATAAAAACGCGAACATCGCCAGATGACGGCAAAGGCTTCAACGAACTGCGATTTGAAGACAAGGCCGGCAAAGAGCAGGTTTTCGTCCACTCCAATAAACGATACGATCTTCGCGCAAAGGGTTCGATGTACGAGACCTGCGGCGGCACGCGGCAAGAATCCGTTGGCGGAAGTAACGCAAGGACCACAGGCGGTACGCTCGATCTTCACGTCAAGGACGCTACTTTTGTGGGCATCGACGGTAAGTTAAATGAGGCTGCCAAAGGCGAGGTGGTCGAAGACTATCAGAGCAGTCATTTTACTCTGGTTGGGACGAAATCGTCGCTCAACGCACAAGAGATCATCATGGAGGCCAAGACCAAGATCAGCCTCAAAGTAGGTGCGAGCTGCATCACGATCGAACCGGGCATCATCACCATTGCCGCTGCGATGGTCAAGATCAATTCGGGCGGCTTCGGAACGGAAACCGGAGATCCTTCGATAGACGATCCGCTCGATGCCGGAGGAGCAGATACCGGTGAACCCGGTTTTCTTGACCGTCCGCGAACCGGCGGAGGTGGCGGACGACATCGTCGTCAACTGCACTCACAGCACCACGTTTATCCTCCGAGACCGGGCGAGAATGCCGCTTTCACCGCCATGCGTAATCGACTCAATACGTCCGCTCAGGGACGTCACGCCCTCGAGGTATTCGAGCGAAACGGCGTACAGGTCACCAATAATCCCGGTGGAACTGCCTATAGCAGCAATCCAACGAACTCGGTCAACCTCGACCCCGCGCGGGCCGCTGACGCCGCTCCGGGATTCGTTCACGAGATGGGCCACGCAGAAGCTGACCACGGCGGCACCAGCGCCGATGTTCAGGCCCAGACACGTGCTGACTACATCGACACACAACTTCGCGAGGACGCCCACGCCGAACGCAGTGCGTACGAATCCGAAGAGCAAATGAATGCTGCAGGAGGATCCGAGCGATATAACAGCAGCACGCGCGGTACTTACGTCGCGGCACGCGATGCGGAACGCACCCGACTGCAAGCGGCAGAACCCGGAATATCCGATGAAGAGCTAAACCGCCGTTCGAACGACGCCGCCGAAGCCGCGATCCTTCAGGATTACCGCAACGGAAACGTTAATACGGGCAACACCACTCCGCCGCAGTCGTACGTAAACTATTGGGGCGGCGATTACGACCGGCGTCATCATTGATGGATGGAATTTGGGTGGTAGCGGCAGATAGGAGGATTTTGAAATGAGACGAAGCATCATCCGCAGACTCGTAGGCTACGCCGGATTGCTAGTTATCATTTTCAGCACCTATACGACCGGGTGTCGCGGAACAGAAGTGAACGCTACTAACGCCCGCGACACGGTTAGGAAAGGAGTATTTTCTATGGCAGATCTAACTAGACAAGAACTTGCGCGGCGGGCCGCTAAATTGGGGAGCCCTATTCTAGCAGCACTTGAGAAGCCCGAAACCGTGGTGGAACGGATGCCGACGAGGTTCTTTTCGGATGGCGGTATTTATCGCGTATCCACGCAACCGCCGGACCGTCCGCGACTTTATATCCTCGGGGCCTGGGGCACGGACGGGATCCGCGTTTTGAATGCCGACCCTGACGGCTTTTTCGACCTCGCTGCACAGAGCGGGCTTAAGTTAACGGCCGGGAATGACTACGTTGCGTACGTTACGACCTTTCTCGATGCTACTCGCGATTTCACCGGCGGTGTCCAGGTTCTGAATAATATTGAGGAATCATGGTGGCTCCCTAGCCCAACTCCCGAAGAGTCCCGAAAACGTGAGGAAGTAATCGCAAAATACGCCAAGGTGGTCGAAGCTCCAAAGGCTTCACATGACTCTAGTTCAACTGTCATTGTCTACTGTATTCGCGACCGTGTTCTCTTGCGTTTGAAAGCAAATGTCGAGATCACCGGTAAGATCCAATTCAGCGAAGACATACTCGAAACGGCAATGCCTACGGTAATGCTCCGTTAAGAATTTGTTAGTTTTATAGGAATAATATGCCAACCGGACCCGCAGCCAGAGCTTTAGTTGATACGACCGCACATCCTTTGCCGCCGAACCTCAGTCTCGGCCCAGGGAGCCCGAATGTGTTGATCGGTTTTGCGACCGCGTGGCGCGGCATACCACTCGCCGCGGTCGCCGCATTGCAAACCGCAAAGACGGCGGCAGATACGGCCGTTCAGGCGGCCGTTGCCGCAAAGGTTGCAGCCGCCGGAACTCCCGGAGCCCCGGCAGCAATCGTGGCTGAACAAGCCGCTAAAGCTGCCGCACTTTCGGCGATGTCCAGTGCGATCACCGGAGCATCTGCAGGTGCGGATATCCATACGTGTGCGGTTCCATCACCGGTTCCTCCGCATGGACCTGGAGTTGTAATAACTGGTTCGGCGAACGTAATGATAAACAATCTCCCGGCATCCCGAATGGGCGATACGATCCTCGAAGCCCTCGGCCCGCCGAACAGTATCACCAAAGGTGAGCCGACTGTTATTATCGGTGGATAACAAATAAACAAAATTCCCGAACGCTCAAGATTTCGTGCGTCCGGGATTTGATGAGATCGAAGCAGTGATGTAAACGCTATTCCTCGCGTTTGACCATTTTTGTTGTCGTTTTCCACTTACCGGCGACGAGGGTCTTAGTCGTGACTTTTACTTTGGTCGTGTCAGCGATGGTCGCGTCCTCGACTTCCTCGAATATCTTACGCGGTTTGTTTGCGACCACATCATAGCGTTCGGTGATATGCCAGCAGCATCCACTTTTACCAAATACCGTCAGCGTCTTTTTGTCTTTATCGACCTCGAACATCCCCAACTGCACACCCAAAGGCTTGAACGCCGGGCTGTAAACAAACTTTTTCGTCGCCCTGGACGATAGATAAACGTCATACGATGGCATACCGTACGAGCCGTTAAGCCCGTTGCAGATCGCCACATCTTCCATGCCATCGAAGTTAAAATCTCCCACGTTTACAGCACTTTGTTTATCGTAAAGCATTGTCTGGTTGGCTTCTGGCTTGCCGTTGTCGCCCAGATCGACGTAGGTGTCGGCCTTATTGATCACCTGATATGGCACGGTGCCGCCCTTTTTGTAAAACGAAAACGATGCCTTGCCAGAGCACGAAGTATCTTCGCATTTCGCGACATTTATCTTAATGTCAAAATACTGTGAGGCGTCGTTAAGTTCAAACCTGTTCTGTCCAAATGCTGAAGCGGAAAGCAGCAGGATCATTCCGAATATAAGTTTTTTCATGATTCTCCGTTTAGTTTTTGTTCAATTTCTAAGGATGCGTCATATCTTCCGCGATCACTAGCTCGTCAAATTTATCAGCCGTCAAAAGCGCAAGTTGGACGGCGGATTCTTTCAGCGAGATGCCTTTCTTATGTGCATTTTTTGCGATCTTTGATGCGTTGTCATAACCGATATGCTGATTGAGCGCGGTAACTAGCATCAGCGAATTTCGCAGGTAATGATCGATCTGATCGCGGTTCAGCTCAATACCGTTTATACAAAAATCGACAAAACCGTGACATGCGTCGTGAATAAGACGCACCGAATGTAGAAAATTATGGATCATCACGGGCTTGAACACATTAAGCTCAAAATTGCCCTGCGAACCCGCAAAACCGATCGCCGCGTCGTTTCCAAAAACCTGCACCGCGACCATCGTCATTGCCTCGGACTGTGTCGGGTTGACCTTGCCCGGCATTATCGAACTTCCCGGCTCATTCTCCGGCAGCGAGATCTCGCCGATCCCGCACCGCGGACCCGACGCGAGCCAGCGAACGTCATTTGCTATCTTCATCAAACTTCCCGCGAGCGTTTTGAGGCCACCCGATGCAAAAACAACCTCGTCGTGGGCCGACAATGCCGCAAATTTGTCAGGATGCGATTTGAAAGGCAAGCCGGTAAGCTCAGCGATCTTTGCAGCAGCACGTTCCGCGAATTCAGGATGAGCGTTAAGCCCCGTACCAACCGCCGTCCCGCCGATGGCAAGATCAAAAAGACCCGGAAGCACCATTCGCAAACGCTCAATATCACGCCCGACAAGGCTCGCCCAGCCGCCAAATTCCTGTCCAACAGTCATGGGCGTTGCGTCTTGAAGATGCGTTCGCCCGATCTTTACGACATCAGCAAATTCTTTCGCCTTCGCGTCGATAGCATCGTGAACCTTTTGAACTTCGGGGATCAACGCGGTCACCCGCTCGGCCGCAGCGATGTACATTGCAGTCGGAAAGGTATCGTTCGACGATTGCGATTTGTTCACATCGTCGTTCGGGTGAACAGGCATTTTTGAGCCCATCGTTCCACCGGCGATCTCGATCGCGCGATTTGAGATGACCTCGTTCGCGTTCATGTTTGTCTGCGTGCCCGAACCGGTCTGCCAAACTCGTAGCGGAAAATGCTCGTCCAGTTTGCCTTCGATGACCTCGTCCGCCGCCTCAACGATGAGATCGAGTTTGTCCTTCGGCAGTTTCCCGAGATCAAAATTAACGATTGCCGCCGCTTTTTTGAGAATACCCAATGCACGAATTACTTCGCGAGGCATAACGTCGAACCCGATATTGAAATGATGCAGCGAACGCTGTGTCTGGGCTCCCCAATATGCCGTCACGGGCACTTGGATAGCTCCCATCGAATCTGTTTCTGTACGAGTATTTACTTGTTTTTCCATTGCTTCTGACATAGTTGATCGAATGGCGAAAAGCGATTTTACAACAGATTTGCGGCCGCTGAAAGAAGACAAGCCCTAATCCTTTTCCCAAAGATCTTCATCTTTGTTGAATCGGGGTGCCTCGTCACTTTGATTTTTAGTACGTCGAGACTCGACGTCGCAACCACCGCGCATTCAGGTGCTGTAGCCGAGCCTAGGCAGGATAATGAGCTGTAGCAACAGCCAAAGGCCGACAACGCAAATAACTAAGATCAAGCCTTCCATTGCAATACTCCGCCGCCTATTTGGCCGGCGGAGTATTGTGTGGAGGCTTGGTTTCCATCGGTAAATCGGCTGCCTGCCACGCCGTTGTGCCCCCAGTCACGTTGAGTACGTTGTTAAACCCCGCACTCTTTAAGATCTCTGCTGCTTTTTTCGAACGGTTTCCGGTCTGGCATATGACATAAACTGGCTCGTTCTTTTCGAGTGTATCGAGTTTCGCGGTCAGCGTGTCGAGAGGAATATTTATTGCTCTGGCCGCGTGCCCATCTGCGTACTCCTCGGTAGTACGAACGTCAATGAACTGTGAATACGCCTTAGAAACAGCGGCCTGCGCATCCGTCGGCGACACTTCTTTAATGTCCGATGCTACATTAGGAACGCCGGAATCAGTGTTTTTCGTCGAGGCACGCTGGCAGCCGCAGAACAGGGACATCGCGATCGTTAAAATTGCTAACCACTTCATAGTTTTCTTCTATTTCGTACTCGCACATGCGACCGCAGAAACCTCGGACTCGAGTCCCCCATCGATCCACGCCGCCGTGCCGCCGGTGACATTGTAAAGATCACTGAAACCGGCATTCTCAAGTATGCTTGTTCCGATACTCGAACGATAACCACCCTGACAAATGACATATGTCGGGGCCGACGGATCGAGCTTCTCGAAATCGGTCGCGACCTTATCGAGCGGAATATTGACCGTCCGAATGGCATGTCCGGCATTGAACTCGCCAACGCGTCGCACGTCTACAAACTGCAACGCGGCCTCTGACTTTGTCAGTTCGCTGACCTCATTAACCGATACTTGCTCGACCGCTTTCGTTTCGCCAGTGTAATCGCCGATCAAAATAAATCCCGTGACAGTTTCATGGCCGACGCGAGCGAGCCTTGTGACGGCTTCGTCTACTTGCGTTTGGTTATCGGCAACGACGGCAATGAACGCCCCGATCGGTATCAGCGTTCCGGCCCACGAGGCAAACTGGCCGCGGAGGCCAATATTGATCGAATTCGGAATATGCCCCGCACCATATTCATTATTCTGCCGCACATCGATCACTACGCCCTCGAAGTTCAATATTTGACCGGTCGAAAGTTCCTTGGGCTTTGCAATTTCCGCCAGCGAAGCCGAACCTTGCAAATTTTTCGCCGCACTTTTTGGAAAGTACATCGGAACCTCGACCTGGTCGGCGGCAACGATCTTGATAAACTCATCCTTGCTCATCGATTGAAGCGCGTAATTGAATTGCCGCTGATTGCCAAGCGTTGACCAGGTCTCTTTCGAAAGCGATTTGCCGCACAGACTCCCCGCCCCATGTGCCGGATAGACTTCGGTTTCGTCCGGATATCCAAGAATGCTGTTGTGCAGCGAATCATATAGCATCGATCCCATCTCTTCCGCCGTAAATCCTTTCGACCCGATCAGATCGGGCCGCCCGACATCGCCGATAAAGAGTGTGTCACCCGTGAACATTTTGAGCGGTGCATCGGTGTCGTCGGCATCTTCGGCAACGATGGTTATGCCTTCCGGCGTGTGACCGGGTGTTTCGAGAAACCTGAGCTTGATATTGCCGACATTCAGCTCATCGCCGTCTTTAACTTTGTGCGTCGGAAACTGCGTATTTGCCCGTTCGCCATAGATGATCTCGGCACCGGTTTTCGCTGCCAGTTCGACGTGGCCGCTGACAAAATCGGCGTGCGAATGGGTTTCGATCACGTACTTGATCCGCTGTCCGTTGGCGTTTGCTTCGTCAATGTATTGTTGAACGTCACGCTGCGGATCGATGATCGCGGCTTCTTCGCCTGACCCCAAATAATACGACGCGTGTGACAGGCACCCTAAATAAAATTGCTTGAATTGCATAACCGTATTTCTCCGATCTGTACCTTTTATATTAACAATTTCAGAGATTTACTGCGCACCAATTCACAGCGGTTCCAATGAAGTTCAGTGTTTGGTAAGTCTATTTTAAATTGCTCATCAGGACGATGTCGTTTATTGCCGTTCCGCGTGTAAATGCGAACGAGCGACCGTCTTTCGACCAGCCGTACGCAAAGACCTTTTCGCTTGGCAATCCCTCAATACGTACGGGCTCGCCGCCCGCGATGGACTGGCGCCAAATGCCGTTTCTCCAGTCGCGATAGGTGAGGTATTTACCGTCTGGGGTCCAGTGGACGCCGAGGCGAAAATTGGCCGTTGTCGGAAATTCGAAGATCTGCTGCGGCGGACCTCCATCGGCCGAAATGACCGCGAGCTTCGCTTTTCCGTCTACGTCATAGGCACACGCTATTGACCTGCTGTCCGGCGAACACCTCGCCCAATCAGCGGGGCCGTCGGTCAAGCGGACTGGTTCTCCGCCGTCGGACGTTATCCTATAAAGGCTCCGGCCGCCTTTCGTCCCCGCGTGGTATACGACATATTTGCCGTCCGGCGAGACACTCGGATTCTCGTTTTCACCTCCGGTTGTCAATTGCTTGATTTCTGTTCCGTCTCGGCTGGCCCGCCAAACTTCAATAACACCTGACCGGTTTGAGCTAAAAATTAGAAACCGACCATCATCAGGCAGGCTCGGACAATTGCTCGTCCGATTTTCGGGAATGAACTGCTTTTGACCGCTGCCGTCTGCATTCATTTCCCATATCGAGTCGTATTTGCCAACCCGCCCCGTATAGACAATGTGCCCGTCTTCGGTCCAGTCAATGCCAGTCCAACCGGCCTGTTTGCCGAGCATATCAAATGTAACTTGCCGGGCCGACGCGATATTGTCCGCCGGACCGACCCAGATATTCGAGGTGGTTTGCGTCTGCACGGCAAGAAGCACCGAATTATCAACAGAAATATTCAGCGATCCGTAAAGATTCGAATCCGCCACGATCTTCTGCGGTTCACCCCCGCTGATCGGCACGTACCATACCGGCCTCTCGGACTCTGCTCCGCCGTCTCCGGCCGCGACGATCAGCCCGTCAGAATCTTTTGTCCAAACGATCGAGCGAACCGTGCTCCATTCCTGACGAGTCAATTGGCGTATTGAACCATTGGCGGTATTGATTGTAAAGATCTCGTTCGGCGTCGGATCTTTTCCCGCAACGATAGTCGCGATCGCGATATTCGCTCCGTCACGCGACCATGCCATAGTTGAGGTAAATGTACCGATATCTGCCGAGATCACAGCGATCTCCCGTTCGACACCACTTTCAAGTTCGACGGCGATCAGCACACGACGCCTTCCTTCCGGATCGTCGCGGACAAAAACGAACTGTTTACCATCCGGCGAAAACGACACCCGGTTTGGCACACCGTCTTTGATCTTTTCCGGCACGCCACCCAAAACCGGCATCCGAAAGAGCGTGCCGATTCGAGATATATCGTTGTTAAACAAGACGTAATAGATCCGATCGCTGTCCGCTGCAAACGAAACACTGACAATGATCTTTTCAGTTGGCTGGATAAGCTGAAGCGGAGCGCTTCCATCCATATGTGCCAGCCACATTGTATATTTTCCATCGACTTCTGACTGCGAATAGGCGTAGAGCCGGCCGTCGGGCGACAGTGCTGCTCCTAATATCCTGCCGGTCGTTGTGAGCCTTGAAATCGAATGGGCCTGAAAAGGTAAGGCTGAAATGCGCCTGGCGAATAAAAAATACAGTCCGCCGATGAGGCCTAAGACCAAAATGACGGCAACGCCAAACATTCTGCTCCTCGAATGTGTGTTACCCGGTGAAAGCTGACGCCAAGCGTCTCCCTCAATGGTCGGGACATCATCTATCTCTTCACTTTCGACAACGATTCGTGAGAATGATCGCCTCTCGATCACGAGATCGTCGTTTTGCACTTCACGGAACTCGGCGTTGAAATAATACCCGCGGCCCGAAACGTTTGTAATGTAACGCGGCTCGCTGGCCTTTTCGCCAAGCGCCTTACGAACCGCAGAGATGCTGACCGTCAGATTCGATTCCTCAACAAACTGATCGCCCCAAACGAGCCGGAACAGTTCTTCCTTGGTGAGCATCTCGCCATTATTTTCGACAAGGATCGTGAGCAGATCGAACGGTTTCTGTTTTAATGGCACCACTTCGCCCGAGCGCAGTAAACGACGCTTGCCAAGATCAAGCTGAAATTCGTCGAATTCGTAAATGACGCGTTTTTGACCGTTCATTCGGCAACAATTTGGAATCTGTTAACAAAATTTCCCGATTTGTTAAAGACTTGCGGGCCAGTCCACGACAAAAATTATAAACGAAAGCGAACCGGTGCAGTCACGAAATCTTAACAGAATTCGGCACCTAATTGAATTGACCAAATGAAGTGCAGAACGACCATAACTGTCGAAACATGGCAGCAAATCACCATCCGCCACGGCAACCGCCCGGTGGCATCATTTTGCGAATTTTGCCACGCACGAACAATGCTCCTGACGCCCGACGAAGCGGCTGCGGCAAGCGGACAGTCGCGGCTCGAGATCGAACGGCTGATCGAGGCTGGGTCACTTCATTTTGTCGAGATCGGAGGGTCTCACATTTTCATCTGCTCAAATTCGCTTGACCTCAGATCGATCGCCGCTGACGGCGTCAGAAATATCAAAGGAGATAGTTAATGACCATGCGAAGTTATTCATACATTCTATTGTTCTCTGTGCTGCTACTGCTGAGTACGCAAATAAATGCACAAACAACGAGCTTTACCTATCAGGGAAAGATCACAGATTCGAGCGTGACGCAGCCGACAAGCGGCAGTTACGACATGCAATTCCGGCTCTGGGACAATCCGTCCGCCGGTCAGGGGACGCAGCAGGGATCAACCGTTTCAAACCTCGGCGTGCCTGTCAACGGCAGCATATTTACCGTCAATCTCGATTTCGGTTCTGCCGTTTTCGCGGCCGGAGCAAATCTTTATCTCGAGATCTCGATCCGGACCGCCGGAAGCCAGGGCGGTTACACTTCGCTCGGTCCGCGCCAGCGATTTACGTCGGTGCCGTATTCGATCCAGAGTTTGAAAGCGACAAACGCGACAACTGCTGATACCGCGACCGATTCGAATCAGCTCGGCGGAATTGCAGCAAATCAATACGTGCTGTCCGAAGACCCACGACTGACCGACAGCCGAAACCCTTTACCCGGTAGCTCAAATTATATTCAAAACGGTACAACGACCCAGGCGACCTCAAATTTCAGCATCAGCGGCAACGGCACCGCCAGCGGTACGCTCTCAGGCAATGTGGTTAACGCGACGACGCAATTTAATATCGGTGCAAATCGTGTCTTATCCACGCCCTTCACTAGTAATCTATTCATCGGCACATCGACCGGTGCATCGAATACGACCGGCACGAGCAATACCCTTATCGGTTCCGGTGCAAATGTCGCGGCAAACAACCTGACCTTTGCGACAGCTCTCGGAGCGGGTTCGGTTGCGTCGGCGAATAATACGGTTACGCTCGGCAGAGCGCTCGATACGGTTATGATCCCGGGTTCGCTGACTATCGGCGGGACATTCACCGCCAACATCTTTAACGCAGTGACACAATTCAACATCGGCGGCAACCGTATGCTCAGCTCGCCCGGTACAAATAACATATTTGCAGGTAATGGCGCCGGAACCGCAAATACCAGTGGACAGGCCAATTCGTTTGTCGGTTTCAGCGCCGGAAACGACAACACGACCGGCAGCTTTAACGCGTTCTTTGGCGCCAACGCGGGAGCAGCGAACACAACCGCGATCAACAATTCATTTTTTGGCCAAGGTGCCGGATTTAAGAATACGACCGCGAGCGACAACACATTCATCGGCAACGGTGCGGGGCTCAACACCACAACCGGAGCAAGCAACACCTTTGTCGGCAGCCTCGCTGGACAGGCAACGGTAGGCGGCGGCAATAACACGTTTGTCGGCATCAACGCCGGCAAATCCAACGTCGGGAGCAGCAGCAACACGTTTATCGGTGCAAACTCCGCCAACTCTAACTTGACCGGCAGCGGAAACACATATGTCGGAACGAATACCGACGGCGGCTTCTTGACCTCCAATGGCACCGCCATCGGCAACAACGCTATTGCGTCTCAAACAAACTCAACCGCGATCGGGGCCAATTCCTTTGCGGGGGTGGCGAATTCCCTAATTTTAGGCGGCGTAAACGGTATCAACGGCTCTACGAGCGATACACTCGTCGGCATCGGCACGACTACTCCGAATACGAAGTTGTACATTAAGGACACCAATAACTCGTCGATAACGATCGATAGTTCCTCGGTTCAGGGCGCCGGTATCACACTCGATAACCGCAGTAGCAGCAACAACGGGACAGCGGTTTGGCGGATGTTCACAAATTCTTATTCGACAGTTTTCAGCCAAAACAGCAGCGGATCCAGCGGCGACGTTCTAACGATCAACCCCCGATCAGTCACTAATGGTGATAACGGTAACGGCGATGTCTTCGTTCACGGCGATTTTCGTGCCTCGGGAACCGCAACGGTTGACATACTTGGAACGGGCGGAAGCGCCAGCTTGTGCTGGAATTTTCAATTCGTTATCAGTGCCTGCTCGTCGTCTCTTCGCTACAAAAAGGAAATCAATTCCTTCAAGAACGGCCTTTCGCTGCTTAATCGGTTAAATCCGATCACGTTCCGCTGGAAATCCGACAATACGCTCGATCTCGGCTTTGGTGCCGAAGACGTGGCAAAGGTCGAGCCTTTGCTTGTGACGCATAACAAGCAGGGTGAGATCGAAGGTGTCAAATACGATCGCATCTCAGCCGTGCTTGTCAACGCAGTCAAAGAGCAGCAGGTGCAGATCGAATTACTTGAAAAACAAATATGTGACTTAAGGGCGATCGTCTCCAGTCATTTGTCGGCAATAAAGGGTCGCCGTGTTTCGAAAGGCAAAAAACATGTTAAATAACGTCATTATTATTACGCTTCGAGCCGCGTTGGCGTGCTTCGCTTTGTTTTCCGTGGTCAGCTCTCAGTCCGGAGGCACCTATACGATCACACAGAGCGTCGTCGCGAGCGGCGGTTCGACCGCATCGTCCGGCGGCCAGTTCACGGTCGCCGGCACGATCGGCCAGAGTGTGGCCGGACAGCCGTCAACGGGCGGAGCATTCGGCACATACGCCGGTTTCTGGACGCCGCCGCCGCTCGCACCGAGTGCGGCAGGAGTCACGGTTTCCGGACGCGTTCAGACTGCGAACGGCGGGGGGATTCGCGGTGTGATGGTTAACCTAACAAATGCAACTGGCCTCGCGCAGACGACGATCACCGGTTCGTTCGGCTATTTTAGATTTGACGATGTCGCGAGTGGGGAAACGTACATCATCAGTGTCCGTGCAAAACGATTCGAATTCGCTCAACCGACGCAGATCCTGACCATCGATGATGCTCGTGACGACATTGTCTTCAACGCTCTCGAACCTTAAGCCTCTTGCCGCCTATATTCGACAACGAATCGCGGCGGCTCATCCTCGTTTTCGGCTGACATGACGACGAAATCCGTCCGCGTCATGCCGTTTTCTTCAAACCGGCTGAGATCTTTGCGTGACATCGGCCAGGGCATTTCTTCCGGTTCCGCGTCATCGTCACGACCGCGGGTAACGACCACCAGCCTCCCACCTTCCGCAACGAACGCCGCGACCGCATCAACGACCTTAGGCCGCATTTCGAGCGGCAACGGCTGGATCGTGTAGATCTCAAGCACAAAGTCGAACCCGCCGACCCACCCTCGAAAAGGCTTAAACAGATCGCACGCCTCAAACGTGATATCCGAGTCGCCATAAAGCTTGCGTGCCCATTCGATCGCCGTCGGCGAGATGTCGAACGCAGTGACCTTAAAGCCAAGATCGTGCAAATATTTAGCATCGTCACCCAGCCCGCAGCCGACGACGAGAGCCGTGCGGCCATTACCTTGCAGACCATTCGCCTCGGCCCATTTGCGAAAATATGCATTCGGCTCAAGGTCCGCCCATGGAATGACGTCATTGTCACCCGCAGCTTCCTGATAGAGAGCATCAAACCAGCCCGTCGTGTCGCCACGGGCGGCAAATTCGGCCTGTATCTCACGTACTCTGGCCCTTCGTTCTTCGATATTCATATTAGAAAGGTATCTGTGTCTCGACCGGTGCTCCGGCCTCTTCCCACGCGGCCCAACCGCCGGCCACCGACCAGACGTTGGTGTAGCCCATTTTCTGGATCATATCGGCTGCCAACGCAGATCGAAATCCGCCGCCGCAGTAGAGGATCAGTTCAGTACTCTTATCAGGAAATGTCTGCACAATATCACGGTCGATGACACCGCGGCCCATGTGTTTCGCGCCTTCGGCGTGGGCAACGTCAAATTCATTATCCTCTCGGACGTCAATGATAACAGCACCATTTTCCTGACGCCCGATAGCTTCGGCAACGGACACTTCCTTGATGCGGCTTTTGGCGTCATCAACAATTTCTAAAAATTCACTTGAATGGATCATGGTTTTACGGTACTATCTTGCAAATTTCCTAAAACAACACGTTCGACGAGTACAGTTTTCGCTAAGAAACTAGATATTACACTTGGAGAGTAAAAAATGAAAAAAATAACACTGTTTCTAATCGCTGTGTTCTGCCTGAGCCTCGCGGGCTGCAGCAAGGATGCCGAGATCAACGCATTCATCACAGAATTTGAATCCACAACAAAAGAAATGACCTCAAAGATCGATGCCGATCCGTCGGCTGACGGCATTGCCGCCGCGCAAAAGGCATTTGATGCCAAAAAAGCCGGGCTTAAGACCAAATGGGACGCGATCAAGGACGCAGTCGGGTTTCAGGTCAGTGCTGACACTAAGAAAAAACTAGAAGACAGCGTTACCAATAACATGAAAGCACTCGGTGACGTGGCAACAAAGAATGCTACGAAAATGGCGGAAAGCGAAGGCGCCGTCGATAAATTTACGGCTTTGATGAAAGATTTTCAGAGCATCTTTGAAATGCCAAAAAAATAGACTGATCTGAAAGTTCTTGTTCATGCGGTGGAGTCCATTTCCGCCGCTTTTTTTTGTTTGTGACACGTTCGACGCTGCGGGCTAGCTAGAAGCCGCGTAAATTCTTATAATTGAGTTTTGCTTTTAGCGGACGAATATTTAGTTGAGGAATACTACATTGGCAGAACAATTTGACGTAACAATTATCGGATCGGGCCCAGGCGGATATGTTGCCGCGGTTCGCGCAGGACAGCTTGGGTTAAAGGTCGCAATTATTGAGAAAGAGAAGGATGCTCGTCTCGGCGGCACCTGCGGTCTGCGTGGCTGCATCCCGACGAAAGCTCTGCTCAATGCGGCGCACCTTTATGAAAAGGCAGGGCATTTTGAAAATTTCGGCCTCAAGGTCACGGGTTTGAGCTATGACTGGGCAGGTGTTCAAAAGTACAAATCCGACGTGGTTGCCAAAAACTCGGCCGGTGTGACGTATCTGATGAAAAAGAACAAAGCCACGATCTTTAACGGCTTTGGCAAGATCGTCGGCAAAGGCAAGGTCGAGGTCGCCTCGGCAGACGGCAAAAAAGAGACGATCGAAACCAAGAACATCATCATCGCCACCGGCTCGGTCGTGCGTCCGATCCCCGGGTTTGAGACCGACGGCAAGCAAGTCGTCAATTCCGACCACATTCTCGAGTTGAACCATGTGCCAAAGTCGATGATCGTCATGGGCTCAGGTGCTGTCGGCGTCGAATTTGCGAGTGTTTATCACCGCTTCGGCTGTGACACCACGGTCGTTGAACTGATGGACCGAATCGTCCCGATCGAGGACGCTGACGTTTCCAAAGAACTCGCTCGCAGCTTTAAAAAATCAGGCATCAAATGCGAAACCGGAATAAAACTCGATAAACTGACCAAAGACAAAAAAGGCGTTAAGGTTTCGGGCAAAAACTCGAAAGGTGCAGACGTCACGTTCGAAGCCGAAATGCTCCTAGTCGCAGTCGGCCGCATGCCATCGATTGAAGGCATCGGACTCGAAAACACAAAGGTCGTCGTCAATCCACGCGGCACGATCAAGGTCAACGAATATTGCGAGACCGACGAGCCGAACGTATTCGCAATTGGCGACGTTATCGACACCGCTTGGCTCGCTCACCTCGCCTCGAAAGAAGGTATTCTCGTTGTCGAAAAGATCGCCGGCAAGAAGGTAGAGCCGATCAAGCAAAATCTGGTCCCGAACTGCACCTACTGCGACCCCGAAGTCGCCAGCGTCGGCCTGACCGAGGAGAAAGCAAAAGCCGCCGGTTACGACGTAAAGGTCGGCAAATTCCCGTTCTCCGCTTCGGGTAAAGCACGTATCCTCGGCGAGACCGACGGTTTCGTCAAGATCATCTCCGAGAAGAAATACGACGAGGTTCTCGGCGTCCACATCATCGGCCCCCACGCCACCGAGCTGCTCGCGGAAGCCTGCGTCGGCATGGCCCTCGAAACCACCGCCGACGAACTAGGCCGCATCATCCATGCCCACCCTACCGTCTCCGAAGCCGTAATGGAAGCCGCCGAAGGTGTGCATGATTTGACGATTCATATGTAGTTCGTTGAGCGAAGCTATCGATGACGAAGTTATTGGCATCTACAAGGGTATGGCTAAAATATTCTTCTTTTCGATACTTACGATCATAACGATCACTGGTGGGCTTACCGCTCAGAAATCCGATCTTTTTCCTATCCATGTAACCGGAAAGGCAGGTTATATTGACCACTCGGGGAAAATTGTTATTCCGCTCAAATTTGACGAAGCGTGGCCTTTTTCAGAAGATCTTGCGCCCGTTTGTGTAAATGGTGACTGGGGTTACATCTTTCGCAATGGAAGCTTCGCCATTAAACGGCAGTTTTTTGAGGCGGGGGACTTTAAAGGCGGTCGTGCTCATGTTGGTATTTTCTGGAAGGGTCGGAAAATTATCGAGAGCACGGTTGGCGAGTACGGCTATATCGACGTATCGGGTCGAATTCTAAAGAGGCAGATGTCCCGCGATCCCGAGTTCTTCTTCGGGCGGAAATTATTTCAAACCGAAGGCAACATGCCTAACAGTCGGACGGGCTATTTAGATGAAACTGGTAAGGTTGCTATCAAACCAACGTTTCTGTTCGGCAGGGAATTTTCCGAGGGATTGGCTTGTGTTCTCGACAAACAAGGGGCTGGCTTCATCGATACCAAAGGTGACGTACAAATTCCTCTAACGTACCAGCAGTGCGGCCGTTTTTCGGAAGGTTTTGCTTCAGTTTTAGCAGGTGGATTCGTTGGTTTTGTAGATAAGTCGGGCAACATGGTTGTCCAGCCGCAATTCCAATGGGTCCCAGGTGGTGAAACTCGGTTCTCCGAGGGTGTTGCGGTCGTTCAAGTCGGTGAATCGGAAAAGCCAACAAACGACGGATCGAGAGACGTTACGATAACCGCCGAAGGAAATATATATGCTGCCAAAAGCGGCTTGTTTGGGGTGATAGATAAAACAGGGAAGTTCATCATCCCACCTAAATACGTCCAGATCGGTGATTTCCACAATGGCCTTGCTTGGGTAAATCTAGGTGATAGCTATATCATTCACGGAGATACGAACCGTTGGGGCTACATTAATAAGCAAGGTAAGATCGTCTGGAAGTCTTTCTAAGACTTTTTCTGTATAATCGCCCTTAATGGCGACTAACCAAACTTCATATCCGCGTAACAAGATCAAGATCCTTTTGCTCGAGAATATTTCTGACTCGGCGGTGGCTGAGATGAACGCGAGCGGGTATTTGGAGATCGAGAGGTTGAATGGCGCTTTAAGTGAGGAGCAGTTGATCGAGGCGGTGAAGGGCGTGCATTTGATCGGGATACGGTCAAAGACGCAGATCACTGCGAAGGTCATCGCGGCGGCGGATAAATTGCTCGCTATCGGGTGTTTTTGCATCGGCGTCAATCAGGTCGATCTCAAAGCGGCGACGGAAAAAGGCGTGGCGGTCTTTAACGCTCCTCATGCAAATACACGCAGCGTCGCTGAACTCGTGATCGGGCTGTGCGTGATGCTTATCCGCAAGATCTCTGACAAAAACGCAGCCGCGCATCGCGGTGAATGGCTTAAGGAAGCGAAGGGCAGCTTTGAGCTTCGCGGCAAGACGCTCGGGATCGTCGGTTACGGCAATATCGGTTCGCAGGTGTCGAATATGGCCGAGGCGATGGGTTTGCACGTGATCTATTTCGACGCCGCCACTAAACTGCTGCTCGGCAACGCGAAACCGATCCGCGAACTGAAAGAGCTACTCAAGCAATCAAATATCGTCACGCTCCACGTGCCTTCCGACGAGACGACCCGCAACATGATCAACGCCGACACGCTCAAATCGATGCGAAAAGGCAGCATCCTCATCAACCACAGCCGCGGCGATGTAGTCGATCTCGATGCACTAAAAAAGGCGATCAAATCCGGCAAGATTTCGGGTGCCGCAATTGACGTGTTTCCCGAGGAGCCGGAGCGCAACGGCGACCCGTTCACGTCAGTTCTGCAAAATCTGCCGAACGTCATTCTAACGCCGCATGTAGGCGGATCGACCGAGGAGGCACAAGCAAACATTGGCCTTGATGTGACCGCCAAGCTCATAAAATATCTCGAATACGGCGATTCACAAGGCTCCCACACAGTTCCGCCGATGAGCCTGTCACCGCAGGCCGGCACGCATCGCATATTGCATATTCACCGAAATATCCCGGGCATCTTGGGCCAGATAAACTCGCGTTTGTCGAAACACAAAATAAATATTACCGGCCAAGTCCTTAAGACAAATGACCAGATCGGCTACGTCATCCTCGACATCGAATCAAAACTATCCCAAGAGGCGTTCGAGATACTAAAGAGCATAAAAGGCACGATCAGGGCGCGGATGGTTTACTAGCTATGAAGATCGTCATCCCCGGAGGCTCAGGACAAGTCGGCACCATTTTGGCACGCGCCTTTCAGAGCGACGGACATGAGGTCGTGGTTCTTAGCCGAAACGCGTCCACCGCACCTTGGCGAACGGTCGTCTGGGACGCCGAGACGCTAGGCGATTGGGCGACAGAGATCGACGGGGCCGATATCGTTATCAATCTTACCGGACGCAGCGTAAATTGCCGCTATAACCCTGAAAATCGCCGCCAGATCATGGATTCGCGAGTGAGATCGACCAGCATCATCGGAAAGGCGATCGAAGCCGCCGCCAATCCGCCAAAACTCTGGCTCCAATCCAGCACGGCGACGATCTACTGTCATCGCTACGACGCACCAAATGACGAGATCACGGGCATTCTCGGTGGCAATGAGCCCGGAGCCCCGGACACATGGAATTTTAGCATCGGCGTCGCAAAGGCGTGGGAAGACGGGGCCAACGCATTCGTATTACCGAACACTCGCCTTGTGCTGATGCGTTCGGCCATGACGATGAGCCCCGATCGGGACGGAATTTTTGACACGCTGCTCGGTCTTGTACGGCTCGGTTTGGGCGGAACGGCGGGCGACGGGCGGCAATACATCTCGTGGATCCACGACCGCGATTTTATTCGCGCTCTATATTGGTTGATCGAGCACGAAGAGATCGCCGGGCCGGTAAATCTGTCATCGCCAAACCCGCTGCGGAACCGCGAATTCATGCAAAAATTACGGGTCGCGTGGGGAACTAAGATCGGGCTCCCGGCCACGGAGTGGATGATCAAATTGGGCGCGATCTTTATGCGGACCGAATCCGAACTGGTACTCAAAAGCCGCCGTGTCGTGCCGACGAGATTGCTCGACTCGGGCTTCAAATTCGAGTTTTCCGACTGGGACGCGGCCGCAAATGATCTGTGTCGCCGTTGGCGTGAAATGAAGTAAAATAAAACCACGGATTTGATACTAGCTGTTAGCTCCTAGCTGCCAGCTATGAGCCAGACCTCCGGCTAGAAGCTTGCGGCTAGCGGCTGGCAGCTAGAACCAAAAAAAATATGTTTAGATCTTTTTTTGTTTTTCTAACAGTATGCTCCTTGGCAACAATGGCTTCTGCTCAGTGGGTCAAGCAGAATGTTAATACCACCGCGAGCTTTCGCGGACTTTCGGTCGTAAGCCAAAAGGTCATTTGGGCAAGCGGAACCGGCGGGACGGTGATCCGCACCATCGACGGCGGAAAAAAATGGGATGTCATCCAGATTCCCGATGCTGAAAAACTAGATTTCCGCGACATCGAAGCCTTCGACGCCAAAACCGCCTACATCCTCAGCATAGGCAACGGCGAATCGTCCCGTATCTACAAAACCACCGACGGCGGCAAAACGTGGAAGTTGCAATTTAAAAATTCTAACGAAAAAGCTTTTTTTGACGCGATTGCTTGTTGGAGCAAGGATTCATGCGTTGCGATGTCCGATCCGGTCGATGGAAAATTTCTTTTGATCACAACGGCAAATGGCGGAGACAAATGGGAGCCCGCGAAATTGGGCGAAATTCCTCCAACCGAGGATGGTGAAGCAGCCTTTGCGGCTAGCGGAACTTGCCTAATTACAGTCCCTGGTTTCAGAACCTACGTTGTCTCCGGCGGTAAAGCGGCCAGAGTATTTGGCGGAACCCCAGAAACGAAGGATTATAAGTGGACGATATCCGAATCTCCGATCACATCGGGAACGTCGGGCAGCGGAATTTTCTCGATCGCCATGCGAGACCGAAATAATGGCGTGATCGTCGGCGGAAATTATGAAAAACCAGCCGAAACCAAAGATACCGTCGCCTTTACAACTGACGGAGGTAGAAGTTGGAAAGCCGGAACCGGACTTACGGGATATCGTTCCGGCGTGTCATATGTCGACAAAAGCAAAATCATTGCCGTCGGCACAAACGGTAGCGACATCTCGTTCGACGGCGGCAAGTCGTGGATGAAATTCGGCTCCGAAGACCTTAATTCGGTCGCTTCGAAAGGTCAGAGGGCCATTTGGGCGGTCGGGCCCAAAGGCGGAGTTTATTTCCTGAAATGATTTCGACATTTCTTACTCTTGCGTCTTTGTAATTTTTTGCGGCTAATCACTCATATGCAGAGTTTCACAAGTGTTCCATTTAAGACCGATAGCGGATTGTCGCAGATCAATGGCGTGGCGAAATTCTCGAGCGCCGGGATCGTTCTTGAGTTCGAGTCCAAACTGTTCGGGCTGATCTCGAACGGAGTCAAGGAGGCACGACTAGCGACCAGCGAGATACTTGACGTAAAATTCAGAAAAGGCGTGCTCAAACGCGGCACCAAGATCGAGATCCGAGCCAAATCGCTCGCCAAGCTCAACGAACTTCCCAATAGCGATGGAAAGTTAACGCTAAAGATCGAGGCTGGCGATTTCGAACGCGCCCGCGATGCGGTTGCCAAACTAGAAAAAGACATGGCCGACGAAGCCGCCGCGATGCCACCATACCACACACCGGTCAGCCTGCTGTTTGACTCGGGCGAAGACGATACGCAGGAACTAAAATAGATTATTAGAGATAAGAGAGAAAAAGGGGATGAGTAAGATCAATAGATCCTGTTCATCCCCTTTATCCCTGTTTATATGATTTTTATTGAGCCATTCTCGGATCAGGCTTGCTCTTGATCTCGTACTCCTTGGGAGGTTCGGCACCCATTAGATTTTTAACGAAATAGTCCCAGCGGCGGCGCATCATATAGTAGCTTGCCTGACCGTAGCCATGGCGGGCGTTGGGGATCATGAGCAGGTCAAAATCCTTGTTTGCCTTGATCAGCGCATCGACGACGAGCAAAGTGTTGTTGGGCGGCACGTTGTCGTCCATCGTTCCATGGGCGAGCAGTAGATGGCCTTTCAAATTTTTGGCATAGGTCTGGTTCGCCTGTTTCTCGTAATTGTCGCCCGACAGCAGGCCGATGTAGCGTTCGCCCCAGTCGTCTTCGTAGTTGCGGTTGTCGTGGTTGCCTGATTCCGAGATACCGACCTTAAAGAATTCCGGATACCGAAACATCGCCGCCGCAGTCGCAAAACCGCCGCCCGAATGTCCCCAGATGCCGACCTTGTCGAGGTCCATATACGGATATTTTGCCGCAAGCTGTTTGATCGCGGTGATCTGATCTTCGAGCGTGTTATCGCCCATATTGCCGTAGCACGAATCGTGAAAAGCCTTTGAACGCAGCGGGTTACACATACCGTCAACCACCACGACGATAAAGCCGAGCTCCGCTAACGCCTGATTGTCATTGCGTGCTGCCCCAAAAGATCGCGATCCGACACCGCCGCTTTGCGGGCCGGGATAGATGTAATCGACGACCGGATATTTCTTTGCCGCGTCGAGTTTTGTCGGGGTGAACATCAGGCCGTAGAGATCGGTCTTGCCGTCGCGGGCCTTTACGGTGATCGGTGTCGGCGGTTTCCAGCCGGTGGCGGTGAGACGCGAAATGTCGGTCTTTTCGAGATTGGCGATCAGTTTGCCGTTTGCATCGCGAAGCACCGATGTTGCAGGCGTATTCGGAGTCGAAAAATTATCAACGAAATACTTACCGTCAGGCGACCATGTTACGTCGTGATTACCGACTTCAGGTGTCAGATGCTTTAGATTCTTGCCGTCAAAGCCGACGCTGTACGAATGCCCAAAATACGGGTCATTCCCCGCTTCTCGTCCGCCCGCGACGAAGTAGATCGTGCGGTTCTTTTCGTCAACGTTCTCGATCGTCCAAACGGCAAAATCGCCAGAGGTAATGCGATTTTTGAGCTTGCCGGTCGCCAGATCGTATAGATAAAGATGGCCCCAGCCGTCGCTTTCCGAGAACCAGATAAATTCGTTGGTTTCGGGCAGAAATTTCCAGTTGACCGCTCCCTGACCCGACTCGAACTGAGTGGAGCTGAGCTCTTCGAAAACGTCACGGACCGAACCGGTCGCGACATCGGCGACGCGAAGGTTAGCCTTCTTGTGGTCACGAGAGGTCGATACAAATGCGAGCTGTTTGCCGTCGTTGCTCCAATAAACGTCGTCCCAGCTGCCGGCACATGAGATATCGTCGCATTGCGTCGAGCGATGAGGATCGGCGGCCATTTGCAGACGCGTGACCTTTGGTGAATCGACATCGATGATGACGCGTTCGATCATAGCGATGTATTGATCGCCCGGCAAAGCCGATTTCCATTGCTGCAGTTTTGGAGCACCGACGTTGGTTGTCACCAGATATGTATCGTTGACCTTGCGTTCGTCCTGCTGAAATGTCGCGATCTTTTTCGAATCAGGCGACCAGATCAGGATCGCACGGTCGCTGTGTTTCCAACCGGCATTGTCCGTCGCGTAGCCGTAATCTTTGACGCCATCGGTCGTAAGCTGCGTTTCTTTCTTAGATTCCAGATCGCGGACCCAGAGATTAAAATTCTTGATGTACGCCTCTTTCTTGCCGTCCGGCGAGGTGATCCCGTTGCCGCCAAAACGGCCTCCGCCACCGCCCGCAGGCATGGGGACGCCGATCGCGGCCATGTTCGCACCCGTTTTTCGCGAACCATCGGCCGGATTTATCAGCACATATTCGCTGCCGGTCGGCGTCAGGACGCGATACCAAAAACGCCCGTCGGGCAAAAAGTTTGGGCGGACGCCCGCACGGTCGACGAGCGGACCGGTGTTAAAACCAAGCATTTTTTCAGCCCGCGCATAGTCGGCCGCGGTCAAGGCGGGTTGCTGAGCGATGGCTGAAATTGAAAATGCAGCGATTACAAGAGCGAAGACAGCGATTTTTTTCATTCGGGTTAATACGTACAGATCTGGATTTGGTTTCGGCTTTGCGAACACGCATATTTTATATCAATTTTTCCGCGTATTACATTCACGAAGGGTTTGTTTGGTATTATTTTGAATAGAATTTTTCTGTGAGCGAACCCGATAAAAATCTAGGCCGCATCGTCGCCATCCACGGCGTCCAGGCTGCATATTTGCAGCGGGCGGTTTTCATCGTAGTGCTGTCGTTTCTTTTCTTTTTGGGCACGATGGTTGTTTTTTATTTGCAGCAGGGATTTGTCTATTTTCTGCTTTCGACAGCGTTTCTGATCATTTACGTGGTCACCCTGTTTAGCTGGTTCATGCAGCGAAAAAACGTCGTCAAGATCTACGAGAACGGCATCGAGTACCGCAAATATAGCTGCCTCTGGTCCGAGATCCAATCGATCGCTGCGGGCGAGAAAAACACCGTCGAGATACGCACAAAGGCCGGCGGTAGATTCGCCATTTCCTCCGTTATTACCAACCTCGATCAGATCATCAGCACCATTCAAACGAAAATCTAACTGGTCGCTTAAATTTCTTCTGTCTTCTTGCGTTCAGGGTGCAAGCTAAAGCTTGTCCATCCTCATACAGCCAAACCTGCCCCCTAAACCCAAAATTTGTACCATCCATAAAACACTTGACAATTCTCAATACATATCATCGTTGCATATAAAACTATGAGCGACAATATTGATGTGCTAAAGGACCTGCTTGAGGGCGATCAGGACTATGCTTCGGCGATCGGGTGGGACCCGGACAAAGGCGTCGTGGCAAAGATGCTCGAGGAGTACAAGAATAAGTATCCACGTACATATGCGCCGAAGCCCGATCTGCTACATGCCAGGCCTGTTTCGCACTGGCTCAAGATCGGCCGGCGTTTGCCGCCGCAGGAGCAATTGTTCGGGCCGTTTTGGCTTGTCGGCGAGCTTTGCGTTTTGTTTGCCAGAACCGGCGTCGGCAAGAGTATCCTGGCTATGCAGATCGCCGAGAGCCTCGCTCGGGGCGTTCCGCTTCCGCCATTCGATGGCAAAGATGTGCCGCGTCGGCCGCCGCAGCGGGTGCTTTACATTGATTTCGAATTGGACTGCGACCAGCTCGCGATGCGCTACTCGCGGATCAGCGATGACGGCCGGGAGTTTGACGCACCGTACGAATTTTCGTCCCATTTCTTCCGCTCCGAGATGTACTGGAACGGAGCCGTTCAGGAAGGCTACGACGGGTTTTCGGATATGTTCTTTACGTGCCTAGACGAACACGTCAGGGACTCGGAAGCGACGATCCTCGTCATTGACAACATCACTTTCCTCGACACCTCGGCAACCTCTAATGTCAACGTGGCTCTTAACGTTATGCGAAAGCTCGTTGAGCTAAAAAAATACTCCCATGTTTCGATCCTCGTCCTCGCCCACACGCCGAAGCGCCGCCGCACGCACCCGCTGACCGAACACGATCTGCAAGGCTCGATCAATATCGCAAACTTTGCCGATTCGATGTTCGCCATGGAAACCAGCCGGACCGGGGGCGATATCAGATATCTAAAACAGATAAAGACGCGGACCGGACGAAAACAATGCGGTCACACGAATGTTGCAGCATTCTCGCTCCAGAAATTCGATCTCGGAGCCGAACTCGGCATCGTCCAAAACACAGAACGCCCGCCGTTCAATAATTTTCTTGGGATGAAATTCAAAACATTCACCCACGAAGACGACCATCTCGAGATCCCACGGCACACAGCAAACTGGAACCGATCGACACCGAAAGACAAGACGAGCGTCATCGAAAACGCAAAACGACTCGCCGCAGAAGGTAAGAGCAGCCGAAAGATCGCGCTCGAACTCAAGATATCGAAAGCAACAGCAAGTCGTTACATGCAAAAAGGTAAGGAGGCTGTGTAAGTATGTCTATTATCAACACTTACCGGAATGGGACTGGTTATAATCAAAAAAGTGCCTCATTTTGTGCATCAAAAGCACGAAAATGCAGTGGAAATCATGCAACCCCAATTATATCAACAATAAAGTGCCTCATTTCAGCCAAAATGAGGCACTTTTTGAGGCACTTCTCCGCGAACTCAGCGTCTTCCTCAGCGTTCTCCGCGTGGAAAGATCCGAACAAACATCCCACGCCAAGAGCACAAAGACTTTCGCAGAGGCCGGAGAGAAGACGTTCGAGGAACGGACGCGCGGAATTCTCAACCGGCGAGTTTTCTTGTATTCTATTCAATTGATATTCATTTTTCGCACGGAGCTAATATGAGCGTAGAAGTAGTGATGCCGCAGATGGGTGAGTCGATAACCGAGGGAACGGTCTCGAAATGGCTAAAGGCCGTCGGTGAACGAGTCGAAAAAGACGAACCGGTACTCGAGATATCGACCGACAAAGTCGATGCCGAAGTTCCAAGCCCCGGAGCCGGAATTCTGCTCGAGATCCGCACCCAGGAAGGCGAGACCGTCGAGGTTGGCACCGTCGTCGCCATCGTCGGCGAAGAAGGCGAAAGCTCCGTCGGCGTTGGGCAGACGGCAGTCGGCAGTCAGCCCGCAGGTGAAGCACCGGCAATTGTCGATGAACCTGTAGCAGCGTTGGTTGAAGAACCGGTCGTTGAACCTGCGATCATTGAGGCGATCCCGTCTGCACCGCCGGCAGCTGCATCGACCGTAGGTGCGGCCGAAGTTGTCATGCCGCAAATGGGAGAATCCATAACGGAGGGCACCGTTTCAAAATGGCTCAAGGCCGTCGGCGATACGATCGAAAAGGACGAGCCGCTCCTCGAGATATCGACCGACAAGGTCGATGCCGAAGTTCCGTCACCATCCGCCGGAACGCTGCTCGCGATCAATGTCCAAGAAGGCGAAACGGTCGAGGTCGGCTCGGTACTCGCATTGGTTGGAGCGGCGGGAAGCCCGGTAGGCGGTGGGCAGAAGGCAGTTGGCAGTCAGCCGGAGGCTATTGACGTTGCAAAACCGGAGCCAGCAGCTACGCCGGTTGCTCCGATCGCGGTAGCCGCGACGGCGACGAATGGCGGTTCGAATGGGAACGCAACGCTCGACGAACTTCGCCGAATCAAATCAAGCCCGCTGGTTCGCAACATCGCGAAGGAACACGGCGTCGATATCACGCGAATTCCTGGCTCGGGAATCAGCGGACGCGTGACGAAGAGCGATATTATGTCGTTCATCGAAACTGGTGCGGCATTGAGGCCGCAAGATCTGCTCGTCAAAGGCGCGGCGACCGCACCAAGTTCCCTGTCCCAAAGCCCAAGTCCCAAGACCGAAGGCCAAAGACCGCCAGTTTCATTCACACCGCCGCAATCGGTTATTACGACCGAAGATCGCGTCGAGAAAATGTCGGTGATGCGCAAAAAGATCGCCGAGCACATGACGTTCTCAAAACAGACCTCGGCGCATGTGACGAGTGTTTACGAGATCGACATGACCAATGTCGCCAAATTCCGCAAGGCAAATCAGGACGCGTTTCAGGCCAAATACGGCACGAAGCTGACGTTCATGCCGTTCATCTTTCAAGCCGTTGCGGCCGCGATCCGCGAATTTCGCATCGTTAATTCGCAGGTTGATGGCGACCAGATCATTTACAAGGGCGACATTAATCTTGGTATGGCGGTAGCTCTCGATTGGGGATTGATCGTGCCGGTTTTGAAAAACGCAGACACGCAGACGCTTGCTCAACTCGCGGTCAGTGCAAACGATCTTGCCGATCGTGCCCGAACGAAAAAGCTCAACCCGGCGGAAGTTCAGGGCGGAACATTTACCATTACAAATCCGGGAGTTTTCGGCGGTTTGTACGGAACACCGATCATCAACCAGCCGCAGGTCGCCATCCTGTGCGTAGGTACGATCGAAAAACGCGCTAAAGTTCTGACCTCGCCCGAGGGTGACGATTACATCGCGATCAGGCAGATGGCATACTTTGCACTGACATACGATCACCGCGTCGTGGACGGTGCGGACGCTGAAAGATTCCTCGCCTACTTAAAGGAATATCTCCAAAGCGCGACATTCGAGATCTAACGAGGTTTAATAAATATCGGGGTCATACGAATTTTAAAGTTGTTGGAATCGATTATTTGGTGCGATATAATGTAGATATTGAGTTCGGCCGGATTTTTTTTCTCCCCTCCGTAATCTAAGGCACATTAACCTGAGCCTTTAGAGTTTATAGTTAGGTTAATCGCGAGAGTTCTAGCTGAATTACTTCGCCTACAACCCACAACCGCGATTTGGCGTCTATTAGTTTGGCTTCTTTTTGTTACGCACTAATATCCTCAGGAGGAACTTATGTTTAAGAAAATTTCTATTTTAGCGTTATCGCTCGTTATAGGAGCGGTCGGTGTTTTTGCACAGGGCAACCAGATCCGGTCGGCCGTCGCCGGACAGAAATACAAAATTAAGGGCGTGGTCGTGTCAAAAGACGATCAGGGAACATTTATCGTTCGCGACACGGTCGGAGTCGATACGAAGATAGTGATCGATCCGAACGCGAGCATTAAAAACAATAGCACCTTCGGCGGTGATAAATATCCTGTCACGGCGATCGTTCGCGGCCTTAATGTCAGCATCGAAGGTGTTGGCGACAGCAACGGAAGCATTGCGGTAAACAAAGTTCGTTTTGACAAGAGCAACATGATGACCGCTCAGTCGATCGAAGCACGGGTCGCCCCGGCTGAGGAACGCCTGACCGCCGCTGAGCAGAATGCACAGCGTGTTTCGGGTCAGATCGACGAACTGATGGCCATCTCAAACGCCGCTAAAGGCGGTGCCAAGGCCGCTCAGGACACAGCAGACGCGGCTGTCGCCGGTGTAAACGCGACCAACAAACGTATCTCGGATCTTGATGACTATGTCGTTCAGTCGAGCGCGACCGTCAATTTCAAGGTGGGCAGTGCAGTACTTTCACCGGAAGGCAAGGCTTCGCTTGATCAGGTTGCCGCGACGGCAACAACGCTCAAAGGCTATTCGATCGAGGTTACCGGGTTTGCTTCGGCCGAGGGTAATACAAAAACGAACAAGATCCTCAGCGAACGCCGTGCACAGGCGGTCAAAGATTATTTGATCGAAACGCACAACATACCGCTTCGTCGTATGAGCACTTCGTATGGTTTTGGTGAACTGCAGGCAGTTGCCGATAACACGACCCGTGAAGGCCGTGAGCAGAATCGACGTGTCGAGGTCAAACTCCTGGTCAGCAGGGGCATCAACCAGAATGTCGAGGTCAAACCGACGACCGACGATCATTAATTGAAACAAAAGAGGCATCGCGGACGGCATATCTATTAATGACCGTCTGCGGTGCCTTTTGACTAAACCCAGATGCTGCCGGTCCAGGTCACAATGAAACATCTACGTGATTTAAAATTTACCGCCGTTTTCGCGATCGCCATCTTGTCGGTTCTCCCGGCATTTAGCCAAACCGCGACACCGACCCCGAAAGCTGCCGACGACGAGATAATCAAGGTCGATTCGCGCCTGATCGTAGTACCAGTCTCAGTGACCGACGCCAACGGGCAACCGGTAATGGGATTGACCGCACAAGATTTTAAGATCAACGAAGAAGATCGCCCACAAGCGATCGACCACATCAGCAGTGCCGACAAAGTGCCGCTCGAGATCGCTTTGCTGTTTGACGTATCGGCGAGTACGGACAAGATGTTTCAGTTCGAACTTGAAACGGCGGCGAAATTCCTAAAGGACGTGATGCGCAGCGAAGACCGAGCGACAGTCTTTACCATTGGTGCAAAACCGATTCTAATTCAGCCTCGCGACACTGCCGAGCAATCTGCCGCCGCGATCCGAAACATCAGGCCGACGAAAGAGTTCACTGCGTTCTACGACACAGTCTCAGCGGCCGCAGATTATCTGCATCGAAATTCCCCCGAAGGCTCGCGAAAGGTGATCCTTGTCATTTCAGACGGCGAGGACACTAACAGTGACCGTATCTCTAAGGCGATCCAAGCCGGTTATAGCAAGATCAACGTCAATAAGATAGATACCAAATCGCTGTATCAATTAACGGTGAAGAACCGGAATGAGGCGGGCATCGTTGAGCGGCAGCGGATCTTGAAACTTTTGCAGGATGTGGATACGGTCTTTTATTCGATAAATCCTGCGGGAAGCTCGCTGCAATTGAACCAGATCAGTCTCGCGGGCCAAGACGCAATGCAAAAATTTGCCAACGACACCGGCGGAACCGCATTTCTGCCGAAATTCCAGCCGTTTGATACAAAAGACGACCTCCAAAACCAATCGAACGGCCGGAAAAACGCCGAGATCCTCGATCGTATTTTCCGGCAATTGGCAAACGAGCTGCGCTCGCAGTATTTAGTTCAGTACTATTCGGACGCCGATTTTCCGGTCAACAAATTTGTTAAACTCGACGTCGGCCTTCCGAATCGCACCGATCTTCGGGTGCGTGCCCGGCAGGGCTATTTTGTAAAAAACTAGTCACGGTATTCGCCGGCAGCGATCCTGACTTTGCCGATGATCTCATCACCGTCGGTCGCGACTTTAGGAACAGTCTTTTTCGGGGTTGGCGTTGGTGTCGGGCGATTCGGATTGACCGCGATCGCTCCCATCGTCGGGTACTGAGGCGGTGTTGGCGTCGGAGTCGAGAACGGTATCAGCAATTTGCCGATCGACGGTTTGCTCTTTGAAAATACGGAAACTAACAGAACGCCGCTGAACAAAGCTACCAACATCGATGCGACCGCACTGGCGTACAGTTTGGTTCGCTGTTTGAGTTTTGCCCAGCCGACCGGACAATCTGCCGTGAGTACGGTACCGTCAGCACGCTGAAAATACCGAACGCAAAGACGGCCTTCGGCATTGGTGACGAGAGTCTCGGCTTCGTCCTTCGTCATGCCGGAAAGGTTGTACACGTTGAGCTTACAATCGCCGCAAAATCGTTTGCGGTTATCGCCATACATATCATCCCAATCCGCGGAACAGGGGCTGGCGATTTTGATATTGTTCAAAGGACTATCGAATTTGGACATATAAAAACTCCGTTCAATATAAATGCAGCAAATGCTGATATGTATTGAACGGAGTTTCGTAAAGTACTTGCGGAACTTTTTACATATTTCTTCGATATTTATGCGTGATCGGCCTTCGCCTTCCGACACCGATGGCGTTTTTGGAGATTATTAGTGTCGGCGGCAGTTGTTGGCGTTTGAATTCGTTGGCCGGGTGCTCAACCTTATTGAGGATCCAATAGACGCGTTCAGGGTCGTGGCCAGCGGCGATTATTTCAGCAGGCGACTGTTTTTGCTCGAAATATAGCTGTAGGATCGGGTCCATCAGTTCATAGGGCGGCAGGCTGTCCTGGTCAAACTGGTTCGGTGCGAGCTCTGCGGAAGGCAATTTGTCGATGATCTTATTTGGAATTATCTCGCGTCCCAACGATTCATTGATATTGCGAGAAACCTTCCATACCTCGGTCTTGAGTAGATCGCCGAGCACGGCGAGCCCGCCATTTGTGTCGCCGTAAAGCGTACAATAACCCACGGCTAGTTCGCTCTTGTTGCCCGTAGAAAGCAGTAAACGTCCTTCGGCATTTGATATGGCCATCAGGATAACGCCGCGGATGCGCGACTGCATATTTTCGGCCGCAAGGCTTTCACCTCCTTTGGTCGGCTTGTGTAGATTCATTTGCTGGAGCAGAACTTCGAAGGTCGACGAGATTGGTTCGATGCGGCCCGTGCAGCGGAGATTGCGTATCAGATCTTCTGAGTCGTCGATACTTCCCTGAGAGGAGTAAGGCGACGGCATCATTACACATAGAAGATTTTCCGGCCCGATCGCCTCCGCCGCGAGTGCGGCAACCAGTGCGGAATCGATACCACCCGACAGACCGAGAACTGCCTGCTTGAAGCCGTTCTTTTGCGCGTAATCGCGGATGCCAAGGATTAACGCCCTGCGGATCGTTTCAGTCTCGTCGCCCGTGATCCCGCGTGCATCGGGTTTTCGAACATCGAGTTCAACTGTTTCGATAAACTCCTCAAACGCCGGTGCCTGCAGGATAACGTCGCCTTCTTCGTCAGCGATTAGACTGGCTCCGTCAAATATTATGCCATCGTTGCCACCAACCAGATTTACAAAAACAATCGGCTTTTTTTGCAATTTGGCCCGGTGGGCGGCCATGTCGCAGCGGAGCTTGATCTTGCCTTTGTTAAATGGCGAGGCGTTTATCGAAACGATAATGTCGGCTCCCATCTCGACGACCTCGTCGGTTGGGTCGCTGTCATAGAGTCGTTCGTCCCAGAATGTTTTGTCGTTCCAAAAGTCTTCGCAAACAACGACGCCGATCTTGACGCCGCCGATCTCAAAAACGCTGCGGTGATCTGAAGGCTCAAAGTATCGCGGATCATCGAACACATCGTATTCCGGGAGCAAGGTCTTGTCGGCAAAACCGACCAATTTCCCATCGCTCATCACCGCCGCCGAGTTGAACAAACGCCGTCCGTCCTTGTCTTCGTTCGCCCGAATTGTGCCGACTATCGCCGTTATTCCGCTAGTCGAGGCAACGATCTCATTCACAGCGTCACCCGAAGCCGCAATGATATCAGAGTCTTGAAACCAATCCTGCGAAGTGTATCCGTGGGTCGCGATCTCCGGGAAAACTATCAAGTCCGAGCCCTGTGTTTTCGCCCTACCGATGGCGTCGATGATCTTTGCCGTGTTCCCGGCAATATCGCCGTTGGTCGTGTTTATCTGAGCAATTGTTACCCGCATAGCTCAAGTATAAACGCTTCTACGGCAATATAAAGAGGGCAAGTTAAGTTGTCGTGGTTTGGTCCGAACGTTTGACCATCGTGAGCCGGTTTCCACGATCGTTATAGCGGACTTCGTCCATTATGTTGTAAATAAACAGAACGCCGCGGCCGGAGGTTTTGAAAAGATTTGTCGGGTCGAGCGGGTCGGGAATGTTATTCACGTCAAAGCCCTCGCCTTCGTCCTCGATCGTGAATTTTGCTTCCTGTTTCGAGACCTCGGCAGTAATACGGACAAGTTTGTCAGCGTCGTACTTATTGCCGTGTTTCACGGCGTTGACGAAAGCTTCGTCCAGGGCGACAAAAAGGTTTGACTGCTCCGGTTTAATGACGCCAAGCTTTTCCACTCGTTTCATCAGATATTCGAGCACGATATGCATCAATGAGATCGCACTCGGAAGTTCGAATTCTATATTTTCATGCAGGTCAAGAACCGTGTCAGCGGTATCTACGTAACGAATCTTAAAGTCCAAAACCGTCGCGACAAGATTTTTCAGCTCTTCCTCATCAAATTCGTCCCGGCGAAAATTGGCTGCACACAGCTTGAACGCTTTGACATGTTCGTCCGGAGTCACGGCAACTATTTTTGGCAGACAGGCCGGGCCGTCACCGTTCAGGTGGGCTACCGGTCCTGAACTTTCGACATCGAGATCAGTAATTACGATGTCGTATGATTCAAGATCCTGCATCGCGATCGCCTGCACGCGATCTCCTACTACGTTGACTTCGTGTCCGACATGCGAAAACACTTCCTCCAGCGACGTGGCAAGGTCGTCGTGGTCGTCAATTATTAGAATTCGTCGCTGCATATTTGAGCAGGTCAGGCCGAATTAGATTACGAGCTGTGCTTTACCGATGTTGCAGATTTTACATCAAACCAAGTCGTTTTTCGAATCAGTGATAGAGCCACTTGGTCTTGCCGCCATAAAATTCGCCGCCGTGAGAACAAAACTGATCCAGATCGCATCAGCAAGAAAAAGGTGTCCTAGCTGCATGACGATCGGCGCCAAGGAAAGTAGCGTAGCCGCTCCGAAACCCAATTGAACGACAATTAGCCCCGACAAAATGCCCGACCAACGCTTTACGTTCTTATCGTCGTCCGACTCCCGCTTGAGCCATCCCGAAATAAATATCACGAAGACGCCAGTAATCACCGACAGTATCGGATGAAGTAATCGCAGCCGTAAAAGTACGTTCGAGGTCGGCGAAAAATCTTGGTCGATCCCAACTCCGATCGTTTCAGCTGGAAATAGCATACTCGCAAGGGCCGCGATCGAGCCGCTCACGCCTACGGCAATAATCACAAACATTCCGAAGATCACTATCGCGATATATTTTGTTTCGAGGCGAAAATTCAGCCGTCGGCCATGGGTCGCGAACCATCCAGTTAGAGTGATGAATGCCAACAGAATAAAGGTGTTTACGAGATGCCCGGCCATCCAAAATGGACGCTCCGGTGTCAGTGTCATTGCCGTATTGCCAGTCAAAACCAGGCTGCGACCGAGCAGACCTTCAATGACGACAAAAATAAAAGACCCGATCGCGGCGACCATAGCATACCGATTTTGATTCGACCTTGAAACGTACCAACGCCGGATCGCCCAGATCAGTAGCACAATTAATAGAAGGCCCGCGATCGAGCTGGTCACCCGGTGCGAAAATTCGATGATGGTTTTTAGCTCAGGGGCCGAGGGAATAAACTCGCCGTGACATGTGACCCAGTGCTGACCACAACCATCGCCCGATTTTGACGCCCGCAGAAAAACTCCCCAGAGAATCACAACAATGTTATACGCGAGTACGAACCACGCATATTTTGCGAATCTTGAGATTTTCGGGGTAATTGTCATTTTTTTCGAGTCCGCGTGCACTGTTTGACGATTCTGTTAGGTAGAATAGCATTGCTGTTTGTATCGCCGAAACCAACTGTAGATAAGCACCGCTTTATGGAGATCGAGCATTTTTTTATCTGTCCATATTGCTGGCAAGAAATCTCGTTCGTCCTAGATCTGTCAGTCGATGAACAATCCTATATCGAAGATTGCGAGGTCTGTTGCCGCCCGATCCACGTTTCATATTCGGCCATCGGCGAAGATCTCGCTGAATTTGACGCCGCAGCGATCGACGAATGACAAAGGAACGGATTGACAAACTGCTTCTTGAACGCGGCCTCGCCGAATCGAGAACAAAGGCCCAGGCGCTTGTAATGGCCGGTGTGGTGCTGGTTAATGACCGTCGCGTCGAAAAATCATCTGAGTTGTTTCCCGATGAAGTTGTCATTCGAATAAAAGGTGAAACAGCCAAATCGAAATATGTCGGCCGCGGAGGCCTAAAACTCGAAGCGGCGTTAAGGGAGTTTGAGATCGACCCAACGGATTTCAATTGCATCGACATCGGTGCGTCAACCGGCGGGTTTACCGACTGTCTCTTGCAGCACGGAGCAGAGCGCGTAACCGCAATTGATGTCGGCACCAACCAGCTCGTTTGGTCGCTTCGGACCGATCCGCGAGTCGATGCGCGAGAAAACATCAATGCCCGCAATCTAAAGCCCGACAATTTTGAAACGCCGTTCGACCTCGCTGTAATGGACGTTTCATTCATCTCGGTGACAAAAATTCTGGGTGCGATCGTTCCTCTGCTAACTGGCAACGGACGTTTGATACTACTCATCAAACCACAGTTTGAAGTTGGACGGGGTGAGGTCGGCAAGGGCGGTGTTGTTCGCGAAAGTGAAAAGCACGAACGGGTCGTTGCCCAGGTTAATCTATTCGCCGAGTCTATCGGTCTCATCGTAAAAGGTGTGATCGACTCGCCAATTTTAGGAGCGGAAGGAAACAAGGAATTTCTCGCATTATATGCAAGACAGCCGTGACCAAATAACCGAAGAAGAAGCTCAAACGTTTGTCGAAGGTCTTGATTTCTACTTTGACGACGGACTAATGGTATTGACACGCCGTTATCTGACCGGGCGTGGATTCTGCTGCAGCAACAATTGTCGCCATTGCCCGTACCAAGAGACTCACCAAGCAGCATCACAATAAATATATTTCCATCTCCTGAGGTTTATAGTCATTCATATACGTTTCATTCGCTACGTGATCGTCTGGGGTCGTTTGGGTTGCTTCATGATTGCCGTCGAACACGCGATTTTCACCGGCTGCATTCGAACGGTTGCCGAGAAGGGCATTCATGACGCCTGACGCGATCTCACGTTCCGGCCAATCGATGCCGTAAAATATATGTTTTCCTTCGCGACGTGTTGCAACTAAACGGGCTGTCCTAAGATATGCCAGATGCCGTGAAACCTTTGGCTGGCTTTCGCCTGTCGTCTCGGCCAGATAGCCGACGGAAACTTCACCATCTGCCATCAGGCTGATTAGTTTGAGCCGTGTGCTGTCAGATAGGGCAAGAAAGAGGCTGGTGAGATCTGCAATTGTCGCTTCATTCATATTTTGAGTCTCCGTTCGCGAAACTACATATTACGGTTTCCATATATATAAGGCAATTGCTATTCGCATCACTAGCCTCTATTGCCATTTTTAGCCAATAGCTTTAGGATAATCGGGTGAAACCTCAACACTCTATATTTACGACCGCCGTTCACGCCGGCGACGACCATTCGCAGCATCACGGCGCATTGTCCGTGCCAATTTATCCGGCGTCAGTCTATGCCCTGCCCGACGCGGACGAAGGTGCAGACATACATAATGAGGTCGTCGACGGCTATTATTATGGCCGGCTTGGCAATCCGACACAGCGTGCTCTCGAGGCGGCTGTTGCAGAACTCGAACATGGCGAGTCAGCCTTAGCGCTAGCGTCAGGGATGGCCGCCGTTTCAGCTGCTGTCTTTACCCTTGTCAAAACCGGCGATCATGTCGTTGCTCCCGCTTCTGGATATTCGACGACGATGAATTTTCTGCGTCATATCGGCGAACGGTTTGGTGTCGAGACCACGTTTGTTGATGCCGCAGATGCGGAAAATTATCGGGCGGCAATCAAACCGAATACCAAGTTGCTGTGGATCGAAACGCCTTCGAATCCGACCGTTCAGATCACGAATATCGCTACGGTGGTCGCGATAGCGAAGGAGAAGAGCTTAGCGACTGTTGCCGACAACACTTTTGCGACACCGTTCAACCAGCTGCCGCTCGAGCTTGGCGTTGATGCGGTCATCCATAGTGCGACCAAATATCTTGGCGGCCATAGCGATCTTACCGCCGGCGTTCTGGTAGGCAAACGCCAGATCGTGGAGGCCGCCCGGCAAGGTGCGAATAAATACTACGGAGGCAACATCGCTCCGCAAGTTGCGTGGCTCGTGATGCGCGGCATCAAGACGCTGGCACTGAGAATGGAGCGGCACAATGATAACGCATTCGCCATTGCGGATATGTTCTATGGTCACGAGAAGATCGCCGCGATACATTATCCTGGATTGCCGTCGCATCAGAATTACGAGATCGCCTTGCAGCAAATGACTGGCGGATTCGGCGGAATGATCGGGCTTGATGTCGGCAGCATCGAGGCTGGCAAGGCGTTTATAAATAATGTCGAACTATTCACTCTTGCTACGTCGCTTGGCGGTGTGGAATCTATTGTTCAGCATTCCGCTTCGATGACTCATTCGACGATCCCGCGAGAAGAGCGTCTTGCCGCAGGGATAACCGATGGCCTGATACGTATGTCTGTCGGTATCGAAGATGTAAATGATCTCATCTCCGACATCGAGCAAGCCCTCGAGAGCATCTAAACGCTTTACATATCCGCTATTTCAAATATGAAATATATACTTGCCTTGGATCAAGGTACGACCAGCAGTCGCAGTATTATTTTTGACCGTGAAGGAAACACTATCTCGGTGGCCCAGCAGGAATATACTCAGATCTTTCCACAGCCCGCTTGGGTCGAGCATGAACCTGAAGAGATATTCAGGTCGCAGATCGAAACTGCCGTTGAGGCGTTACGAAAAGCAGATCTCAGTGCCGCTGAAATAGCTGGTGTTGGCATTACCAATCAACGCGAGACCACCGTCATATGGGATCGTAAGACTGGAGTCCCCATCTACAATGCGATCGTTTGGCAGGACCGGCGAACGTCCGATTGGTGCTCGCGGTTTCGCGAGTCGCACGGAGACGTGATCAAACAAAGGACCGGGCTCGAATGCGATGCCTATTTCTCGGCGAGCAAGATCGCTTGGCTGCTAGACAATGTCGATGGAGCCAGGCCGCGGGCTGACGGTGGCGAGCTTGCATTTGGAACCATAGATACGTGGCTCGTTTGGCGTTTAACGAATGGGCGTTTGCATATCACTGACCCATCAAATGCCTCACGAACGATGCTTTATAATATCAACTCGCTTGAATGGGACAGCGAGCTATTAAACATATTCGATATTCCGCATGCGTTGCTGCCTGAGGTGCGTTCTTCGTCTGAGATCTACGGGGAGATCGAAACACCTTTGGAACTCAAAGGAATCAAGATCGCCGGGATAGCCGGTGATCAACAAGCGGCGTTGTTTGGGCAGGCCTGTTTTGATAAAGGCTCGACAAAGAACACCTACGGCACCGGATGTTTTATGCTCCAGAATGTAGGCGATAAGCCAGTGATCTCAGATCATCGATTGCTCTCGACCATCGCGTGGCAGATCGAGGGACGCACTGAGTATGCGCTTGAGGGCAGCGTCTTTATCGGTGGGGCAGTGATCCAGTGGCTTCGAGATTCGCTTGGGGTAATTAGCGATTCGTCTGAGGTCGAAGCACTTGCCGGTTCGGTTGATGACAACGGTGGCGTTTATTTTGTTCCGGCGTTTGCCGGGCTGGGGACGCCGCATTGGGATCAGGATGCACGCGGGCTGATCATCGGTCTGACGCGCGGGACCGGAAAAGCCCACATTGCGAGGGCGGCGATCGAGTCGATCGCTTTTCAGACAGCGGATCTGTTATCGGCGATGAATGCGGATTCGGGAGTAAATCTCACAGAGCTGCGTGTCGATGGCGGGGCGACGCGGAATGATTCGCTGTTGCAGTTTCAAGCCGATATTTTACGGATACCCGTTGTCCGTTCCGCTACCAGCGAGACGACGGCACTTGGGGCGGCTTATCTCGCGGGGCTCGCGGTCGGGTTTTGGTTGTCAAAGATCGAATTAGCTCAGCACTGGAGATCAGATCGCCGGTTCGAGCCTGCGATGGCACAATCCACCGCAAATTCTATTATAACACGATGGCACGACGCGGTGCAACGTTCATTGCATTGGAATCGATAAAAGTCGGGAGCGTCGATCCGCTCCCGTATTCTCAAATATCAAGCCTAGACGTCGTTGTTCTCGCCTTTTGATTTGCTCATGCCTATTGCGGCCTCGGTTTGGGGCAGGGGCATTCCGACGGCGTCGGCGTTGATGAGCAGTTCGTCATCGGTCGATTCGTCTCTTGGCTCTGAAACGATCATTTTTCCCGATTGCTTGGTAAACGTGAGCATCTTAGTCTCTTCGTTAAAATCAACCATCACATAATCGCCGGTCTCGACCTGTTGGGTCGCGACGAGGTTTGACAGCGGATAGACGAGAAATCGCTCGATCGAACGCTTGAGGTGACGGGCGCCGTATTTGAGGTCAATACCTTCGCTGAGCAAATATTCCTTTGCTTCGTCGGTGCATTCGAACGCAAATTTGGTCCCCGCGGACTCGGTGATGCGGTCTTGGACGGCACGCAGCTCGATGTCGAGTATCTGGCGCAGATGGTGTTCCTTGAGGCTGCGAAAGACAACGACCTTGTCGATGCGGTTCATAAATTCGGGTGAGAATTTACGTTTCGCGGCTTCGAGGGCGGTGCGATAGATCTTGGTGTCGATCTCGTTGTCGGCCTTGACCTGATCGGTTTTGGTCGGTGCGAAGCCGATGCCGCCCGAGATCATTTCCGACATTTCGCGTGCTCCGAGATTGGAGGTCATGATGACGACGGTCCGTGAAAAATCAACGCGTCGGTTGTCCCCGAGCGTGAGTGTCGCCTTGTCCAGAATGCCCAAAAGCAATTGCCAGAGCGAGTCCGAAGCCTTTTCGATCTCATCGAACAGCACAAAGGTCAACTTGGTGTCGTCCGTGTGCGATTTATCGAGATTTTCCTGCGTCAGCATCGGAGCCGTTTCGCGGTGGCCGAGATATCCCGGAGGCGAGCCGATCAGTTTAGCGATCTCGTGCGAGTGTTGAAACTCGGCGCAATCGATCTTGACGACGGTGTACGGTTCATTAAAGAGGACTTCGGATGCGGCCTCGACGACGCGGGTCTTGCCCGAGCCGGTGGGGCCGAGGAATAGCATGGTGCCGATCGGGCGCGAGGGGTTGTTCATCCCGGCGAGATAGATCTGAAAAAGGCCGCTCATGCGCCTGACGGCGCGTTCTTGGCCGACGATCTGTGCCGACAGTTTATCCTCAAATTCGGCGGCCCGGGGGCTCTTGCGTTCGGGGTCGAGCAGGGTTCCCTTTTGACCGTTATCTTTTTGTTTTGCCGTTTCCTGTTTCATCTTCTTAACTCCCAGCGGAAGCTTGGAACTTCTGCTATCTGTAGAACGTCTCCGTTCGCGATATTTGCCGAAAATTTGACGGCAAATATGTCGTCTTTAATGATGATGTCAAATGATGTTTCGTTGGCTGGGCTTTGGTATCTGGAAGGGCTAACCCAGATTGAACTGATGCAGGTATGAAGGCCCGCTCCAACGATATGTTTAACATATATCTTATTCAGATTGCAACACCAAACGACGGAGCGGGTGGAAGAGAATAATTTCGTTGACTTTGCGGCGTGCCCGGTTGGCGAATGCCGCACTCTGACCCTATCGACCGCTGCGCCGAAAACTTGAGCGCCGTATCGCGGCTCGCAAAGTTCTTTTCGTGATGTGGAGCAGGGTCTAGTCATAATATTCGAGGCCGAGATGTGTGATCAATTCTTCGCCCATCATGTGCCGGAGAGTGTTCTTTAGCTTCATGAGCTGGATAAAAATATCGTGCTCGGGATAAAGTCCCGGTGCAGTCTGCGGGGCTTTGAAATAGAACGACAGCCACTCCTGAACGCCCTTCATGCCAGCCCGGCTCGCGAGATCCATGAACAGAGCGAGGTCGAGTGCCAGCGGGGCGGCGAGGATCGAATCGCGGCAGAGAAAATTGACCTTGATCTGCATTTTGTAGCCGAGCCAGCCGAAAATGTCGATGTTGTCCCAGCCTTCTTTATTATCGCCGCGGGGCGGATAATAGTTGATCTTGACGACATGCGTGAAATCTCCGTAGAGATCGGGATAGACCTCGGGCTGGAAGATGTGTTCGAGGACCGAGAGTTTTGAAACCTCCTTCGATTTGAAATTCTCGGGGTCGTCGAGCACTTCGCCGTCGCGGTTTCCGAGGATGTTGGTCGAGTACCAGCCGTCGAGGCCGAGCATACGCGATTTCAGGCCCGGAGCGAGGATGGTCTTCATCAGCGTTTGGCCGGTCTTGAAATCTTTGCCGCAGATCGGGGTTTTGGTTTGATCCGCGAGCTCGGTCAGGGCCGGGATATCAACGGTCAGGTTTGGAGCGCCGTTGGCGAACGGGACATTGCTTTTCAGGGCGGCGTAGGCGTAGATCATCGATGGAGCGATGCGGCCGTCGTCGTCGTACATCGCTTTTTCAAACGCCGCAAGCGAAGCGTGGACCTCGGATTCCTCGATATAGATCTCGGTGGAAGCGGCCCAGACCATGACCAGGCGGTCGCAGTGGTTATCGGCCTTAAACTGTGCGATGTCAGCAATTAGCTGCTCGGCAAGGTCCATCTTGTTCTTGCCGGTCTTGACGTTTTCGCCGGTGAGCCGCTTGACGTAATTTTGCTCGAAGACGGCGGCCATCGGTTTGAGCGACGATAGCGGTTCGGAGACCTGGTTGAGCAGATCTTTGTCGAGCACGCCGGCGTTCATAGCGGCCTCAAAGGCGTTGTCGTGGAAAATGTCCCACGCGCCAAAGATTATATCGTCGAGCTGCGCGAGCGGGACGAATTCGTTGATCTTCGGGCTGCGGTTGTCGGTGCGTTTGCCGAGACGGATGGTGCCGAGCTGCGTCAGGCTTCCCACCGGCTCCGAGATCCCGCGTTTTATCGCCTCGACACCCGCCACCAGCGTCGTCGACACCGCGCCCAACCCGACCAGCAAAACCCCAAGTTTCCCCGTAGCCGGAGCAATTTCCACACCTTTTTCGATCATTATTTTCTCCACCAAACGTAAGCAAAAGAATAGCTTTACCGCGATGTTTAGGCAAACCAGAGGAGAATTGGCCACCGATCGCGCGGATAGGACGGATAAGATGGCAGAGCGATTAATTTTATCCGTTCTATCCGCGAAATCGGTGGCGACTCTTCTTTTCATCTTAGAATCCCCAGCTTTTCTTGCTCTTCGCGGTTGCGAGTTCGAAGGCTAGTGAGACGGCGTCGATTTGGTCGTCGTGGGTGCCCATGGGGAATGAGGCGGTTTCGTTTAGGAATTCCTCGTTCCACGCTCCGCGGATGAGATAGACCTTTCCGGCCTCGGCGAGGGCGAGCCATGGCAGGGCTCTCGCCATTTTTGGATCGTTGATCTTGATGCCGCGAAAAGCGCGTCCCTGGGCCTCGCCGTTCTTCAGTAGATCCTGATAAATGGCGGGGCCGTGGCCGGCGAGTTCGATGGCGTGTTCGGTATCGCGTTCCTGTTTGAGGCGCTCGGCCATGAAGCGGCGAAGCTCGGGATACTCGATCTGGCGGCGAAACATATCCGCGATATACATATTGCCGTCCTTGTCGATCGCCACGCGAACGCTCGCCGAGTAGTCGGCCTTTTCGCCCGCCGAAACGCCCGGATCGGTACCGCGTTTCCAACGCAAATTGGGCGGCGCCGCCGAGATAATGTTGTTCTCAAACCATTTCCGCTTAAACATCCCGCCCTCGGCCGGAACCGGACGCTGCTGATAGAGCGAGGCAAATGAATAACTGCCGATCTTTTCGCGCAGATCGTGGAAATACGCTTCGTCGAAGCGGTCAGGACAGAGAGCCGCGCCGGGCTTGCGGCCTAATGGATCCGCTGTCGCTGAAGGCGACAAAGATAATAGCCCGGGGTGAGTGAGCGAAGCGAGTGTAACCCCGGGATCGGTTCCGGCATTTTTCGCTCCCTGAAGGGGAGCAACTCGGCGAGGCGTCTGTTCGACCCCTCCAGGGTCGGTATGTGGTTGGGCATTTTTCCCAGGGTCGCGGCCAAGAGCCTTACCCTGGGCTATTATCTCTGTCCCCTCCGGGGACAAGAACTGCGTTTTATCTTTTTCAATACTCTTCATCTCCCATTCTCCTTTTCTCCCTTTCTCCCCTTCTTCCGCCAACGCGGGAAGGTTTACGACTTCCCATTTGTCGGCGCCGTCTTCTCTTAGCAGACGGCCGGCGAGGTCGTCCTCGTGCCAGCGGGTTTGGATGAGGACGATCGAGCCGTTCGGCTCGAGACGCGTGTAGATATCGTCGTTGAACCAGTGCCAGACGCGTTCGCGCATCTTGGCTGATTCGGCCTCGGCACGCGATTTTACGGGGTCGTCGATGACGATCAGATTGGCCCCGAACCCCGTCACGCCCGCCCCGACACCGACCGCCCGCAACCCGCCGCCGACCGCCGTTTCCCATTCGGATTCGGTGTTTTTCATTTTGTTTTTGATAAAAGGAAACATCGGTCCGATTGTGTCAGAACCGCCTGCGTAAGCGGGCGGCGTGCTGGTAGCGGTTAAGTCGCAGTTGGTCGTGTCATAGTTGCGTTTCTTGAATGACGTCCGATCTGGTTGACTCTCTGCCGCGTTCACGCCGCCCGCTGACGCAGGCGGTTCTGACAACGCATAGTCGTCCATCAGCACTTTTCTGATCTTGCGCGAGAAGCGGTTTGCGAGGCGTTGGTTATAGCTGCCGAGGATGACGTTCATTTCTGGCGTTTGTTTCATTCGCCAGGCGGTGTATCGCACCGTGACGAGTTCCGATTTGCCATGACGCGGCGGTAGAAATATCATCAGCCGGCGGCACTCGCCGTCGGTGACCTTTTTTAGTTTTTTGTAAATGTGTACCTGATGTTCCCACGTCCACGTCATCCCCGGCGAAACCTCGCCGAGCCAGGCCTGGAAGTAGTCGAAGTCTGAAACAGGAGTTTCAGAGTTGCAGACAGTTTCCGGAGGTTGCAGAGTTGCAGAAGAAACCTGTAACTCTGCAACTTTCTGTGACTCTGCCACTCCCTGCAACTGTCCCTCGAACCTGTATTTCTCGATCCATCCGGCGCTATGATGACCGCGTTCGAAGCGCGAGTGGAGTATGCGGCGATTGAAACTGGTGTAGCCGAGGGCGCGCATTTCTTGTTCGATCTTTTTGTGCTGCTTGCCTTCGTATTTGAGGTAGAGCCGGCGGGCGGCTTCGATGCGGGCGTGGTCTATAGGATATTGTGCCATACATATAGCGTATGTGACACAATAAACGTTTTACAATACCATTATTCCAGAAACGACATATTATGCTAACTTTTCCAAAAATGACATGTTTTTCCAAGTTGTTTCACGGAGCTCGGTTTTGGCGGTGACGAGGAATTTTGCCGCAGATTAGCGCAGATGACGCGGATAAGAAAAAAACAGGGAGGGATGAGGTCCAAACTATTTATAGTATGCGTAGATAAATTCGTCCCGCGAGATGTTCGCTTGAGTGCAGATGGATCGGAGCGTGGATGACTTGATCATCGAGTGATTTGGCATTGTCAGAGGAGTTCGAGAACCGTCTTCGTTTTGCCGTATCATCGCGATATGTTCGCGTTCGCGCACGATGACGAATCCGAGCCTTTCTAATGCCCGGACGACTTTTTGTTTAGGAGCATCAACGGGAAATTTCGACATTAAGCAGCGAGTTGGGTTTCGGCAATATACGCATCCAGAACCGGCGAATCGCTCTGAAAAGCCTCGTCACCAAATGTCTCAATATGAAAACTGATCGCCGACCTGACATCGGCCAGGGCCTCGTCATATGTATCGCCCTGCCCGATCACAACGCCCTTAAGCCCGAGCGGATACGAAACATATCCGTCGGAGTGTCTTTCGATGACTAGTTTTAATGAGTCCATATTCTGGATATTAACACATAAGGCTAGGCCGTCGACAAAAAATAATCGGCATCAAAATAGCAGATCTGCGGTCTTTGAGGCGGCGAGGATCAGCAAAATCGCAACAATGGTAATAGCCAAAGATGCCGTGACCAAGTACAGGAGATAAGGGAAAAACGGCGATTTCCGTCCCGTCTTCAAGAAACGATCGAGCATCAGCCTTATAAGATAGTACGCCAATCCCATTGCGATCAGGCACAAGAAAAATGTTATAGGAGCCGTCCATATTGGTCCGTCGAACACTTGCGGGAAAAATCTTGGACGTAGATACCACCAGAATATATTCCCGAAAACGAACCAACCAATATTTAGACCGTTGTCGATTCTCTGCAAGTTCCTCTCGCGATGAGAGTCCGTTTCGATAGCGTCTATTTCTTGAATCAATTTTGGATCAATGTTGCTCATATCGTATGGGACTCGGCACGCTCGTTCACACTCGCGTTTCTGCAATTGTAGCGTTACTACCTAGTTTATTTTGTTATTACCTAGTTTTTAATTATATTATATGGCGTTGGTTATCAATTTTGAGAGACTTGAATCGAGTAAAATTTTGCGTGCTGGCGGCGGCTTTGGTGATGGGCGTTGTAGGGATGCTGCTCGCTCCGGCTTCGGTTCGGGTGCGGGGGCGGAGCGTTGCTGTCGATCTTGGTCCTCCGTCTGAACTAACGGCGACGGATTCGGTCTATGCGACAAAGGTCGGGCTGCATTGGGAACCGGTTCCGTACGCGACCGTCTATCGGATATTCAGAGCAGTGACGAACGATCCGCAGACGGCAGTTTCGGTAGGAACGACGGCGGCGAACTACTTTTTCGATCCGACGGCGACCGCGTCGCAGCAATATTTTTATTGGGTCCGGGCCGAAAACACCGAGGCCGTCAGTGCTCTCAGTGCGTCGGACGCAGGGATGCGAGCCCTCGGCAATAATTCGCCGGGGCCGCCATTCCCACCGCTCGATCCGCCGATCGCTCCGACCGGAAATCCGGTGACGGCGGCAAAGGCGTATCTCGGCAAAGCTCTTTTCTGGGACGAGCAGCTATCATCGACGAAAACGGTTTCGTGCGGCACCTGTCACCGGCCTGCGGCGGGCGGCAGCGACCCGCGAACCGGCACGGCGACGCGGCATCCGGGGCCGGACAATACATTCAACACCGACGACGATATTTTCGGCTCGCCCGGCGTCCCGAACAACGCCGCCGCCGGCGCATATTCGCCGGTGCCGTTTTTCGGCATGGGCCTGCAGGTCACCAATCGAAAATCGCCATCGTACCTGAACGCCGGATACACGAACAACGGAATATTTTGGGATGGCCGTGCGAGCGATCAGTTTCGCGATCCGCTGACGAATACGGTTCTATTGACGAGTTTTGCAGGGCTCGAGAGCCAGTCGGTTTTCCCCCCGCTATCGTCCGCTGAAATGGGGCACGTCGGCCGCGATTGGCCCGCGATAATCGAACGGACAACAAACTCACGCCCTCTCGCACTCGCTCACGACATTCCGGCCGGCCTCAAAAACTGGATCGCAGGCCGTACATACGCTCAGCTTTTCGAAGAGGCATTTGGAACGCCGGGCATCACGCCGGCACGCATTGCGATGGCGATCGGAACGCACGAGCGGACTCTATTTACGGATCAGACACCGCTCGACCGCTGGTCGGCGCAGCTCGAAACGCTGACCACGCAGGAAGAGCAGGGCCGCACGATTTTTATCGCCCAGCAGTGTACGTTTTGCCACGGCGGAGCATTGCTGACGAATGCCACATTTGAGAACGTCGGCGTGCGTCCGGTGACCGACGATCCGGGGCGGGGAGGACAGACGGGTGTCCCGGCGGACATGGGCCGTTTCAAAATGCCGCCGCTCAGAAATCTCGAACTAAAGGGCAATTATTTTCACACCGGGCGGATGTCCGCGGTCGAAGATGTGGTCGAATTTTATAACCGCGGCGGTGATTTTCCCGCTGCGAACGTCAATACGCGTGTTCGTCCGCTGAACCTGACGGTCGCGCAGCGGGCCTCGCTCGTCGCCTTTCTCAAACGGCCGCTGACCGATCAGCGGGTCGCACAGGAGTTACCGCCGTTCGATCGGCCAAAGCTGTTTACCGAATCGAACTTCGTGCCGACCGTCACCGGAACCGGCCGCAGCGGCACGGGCGGAATAGCTCCGAATGCGATCGCGCTTGAGCCGCCGATCGTGGGCAATCAGAGTTTTGCGATCGCTGTTTCGCAAGGGCCGGCCGGAGCGTCGGCGGTTCTGGTTGTCGACGCGGCAGATCCGGGAATCGGAACGACGATACCGGCCGGAGGATCGTTCGCCCGTGTGCAGACGACGCTGACCGGTTCGGCAACAGACGGCGGCTACGGCACGGCGGTGCTGTCGATACCGAATGATCGCTCGCTCGTCGGGCGTTCGTTTTATGGTCGCTGGTATGTGACCGACGCCGGAGCGGCGAACGGATTTTCGGTTTCGCGGCTGATCACGTTTACGGTATTTGGCGAAGGCGGCGGCAACGCGCCGTTCGATTTTGACGGCGACGGCAAGACCGATATTTCGATCTATCGCCCGGCCGCAGGCGAATGGTGGTACGAGCGTTCGGCGAACGGCACGAATTTCGCAGCTCAGTTTGGAAACTCGACGGACAAACCTGTTCCCGCCGATTACACCGGCGACGGCAAGGACGATATCGCGTTTTTCAGGCCGTCGACGTCTAGCTGGTTCGTGCTTCGCAGCGAAGACCTTTCATTTTATGCGTTCCCGTTTGGCACGACCTCGGACGTGACGGTTCCGGCGGATTATGACGGCGATGGAAAGGCTGACGCTGCCGTTTTTCGTCCGGCGACAAATACTTGGTACATCCAGCGTTCGGCGGGCGGGACCGACATAGTCGCGTTCGGCGCTGCAGGCGATAAGCCCATACCGGCCGATCACGACGGCGACGGCAAGGCCGACATTGCGATCTTTCGGCCAAATGGAACGTCAGGTGCGGAATGGTGGGTTCGACGAAGTTCTAACGGCTCGGTTTACGCTTTCCAATTTGGCACCTCGGCCGACAAGCCCGTTCTCGGCGATTACACCGGCGACGGCAAAGCGGACGTCGCGTTTTGGCGGCCCTCGAACGGCCAGTGGTTCATCCTGCGCAGCGAAGACCTCTCGTTCTATTCATTCCCGTTCGGAGCGAACGGCGACCTGCCCGCTCCGGGCGACTATGACGGCGACGGAAAATTCGACGCCGGAGTATTTCGTCCGACAAACTCGACCTGGTTCGTCCAACGCTCGACCGCCGGAACCCTCATCCACCAGTTCGGCATCTCAGGCGACGTGCCGATACCGAGTTCGTTTGTACAATAGATCGACTTCATTGCTGAATCGCAACAAGATCGTAACCGTTGATTTAGCTTGAACGCAGAGTTATTACCTAGTTTATTACCTAGTTTATTTTGTTATTACCTAGTTTCCGCCAACTCGCATTGCGCCCGGTCGAGGTGGCTTCGATCAGGCCTTTGTTTTTCATATCACGAAGCACTTTGCGGATCATATCGATGCTTGCGGGAACCTGTTTTTCAATCTCGGCGATGCGGAATTCGTCAGGTAGGCTTTCGATCGCGGCTTCGATCAATTCGGTTTTTTCACCACGAGGCGAACTCGTGGCGTTCGCTCGTTGTTCAAAAGTCTGATATGCCTTTTTAAGGACGTAGAGCAAATAATTTATTAGATGCCACGGATCGTGGTGACCTTCGTGCCAGCCGTTGGAACTCGCGTGGAGCGTCTCGTAATATCGCTCTTTGTTTTCTTCAATTACTTTTTCGAGGCTAATGTAACGACCCACTTCGTAACCGAGCTGATAGGATTGGAGCAAAAACAGGAGCCGCGAAACGCGCCCGTTACCGTCTCGAAACGGGTGAATGCAGAGGAAATCGAGGTTGAATGCCGCGAGGGCAAACAATGGATGCATCCATTTTTCGCTGAGACAGCGATGCCACGCGTCGACGAGCTGGTCGAGATATTGTTCAGTTAGTTCGGGCGAGACCGTAGTAAATCTGACGCGGCTTCGGCCATCGGGAAATTTTTCGATGATGTCGTTCTGTTGCGTCTTAAACTCGCCGGCGTCGCCCACTCCGGCACGCGATAGATAGTGTAATTTGCGAATCAGTTCGGTGGACAATTTCAGGTCACGGCCTTGCTCGTGAATGAGTTGGAGAGCGTCCTGATAACCGCGAATCTCTTCTTCGCTGCGATCGTGTAAGGTCGAATGCCCAAAAACGACCGTGCCAACACGCGCCGTCTCGATCTCGACGCCCTCGATGCGATTCGACGAGATCGCACTCTCGATAATTGCATTTTCTCGCAAGACAAGGAGTTTCTGAGGCGATTGATTCACGAAGAGGGCCTGCTTTCCCAGAGCTTCGCCAAGGTCGGCGAGATACCAGCCAGCCGTGACGGGAATCGCTGATATCTGTAGCCTAAATTGCTCAAACGTCTTCATAAACTAACTCTGGTAAACGCGCCAGTCGATCTCGGGGAAGATGCTGTCGCGGTGTTCGATCTCCTTTAGGAGGTCGAGTTGGTCGGCGGTGAGAACCACACCGTCCGCCGAAGCGGCGTCCACCACTCCTTGGTAAGAAGGGGAGCCTGGAGTGAGCATATCGGCGAGCATGTTAAAGCGTTGGATGTGGGACTGGAAGCGGCGGCTGGAGTATTCGACCGTCGTGCCCTGATAGATCTGAAACGCCCAGTCGGATGATTGGGCGAGGAGGAGTTCGCGGGCCGCTTGGTTCGCGATGCGAACCGAAAGTTCAAAGTTCAAAGTTTCAGGTTCAAAGTTGGAAGAAGGTTCGGGATTAGAACTTTGAACTTTGAACTTTGAACCTTGAACTGCTAGCCGATTCGCCATCTCCGTCATCCGCCTCTCCGCGTCGTGTTGGAATGGGTACATCCATGAATTGCCTTCGTTGATCCAGACCTTGTAATATCCGGCTTCGCCCCACGACGATGCAGTGGGTTTCTGGACCTGGATCGGCAGGCCAGAGTCGAGAAAATCACCGGGCGTGATGCACTGGATGTCGTCCTGATCGAAGTGGATCTTCTTGAAAAAGAAATCGATGAACTGCGGCCCTTCGAACCACCAGTGGCCGTAAAGCTCTGCGTCATAAGGAGATACGACGAGCGGCGGGTGGCCTTCGAAAGTTTCGCGCAGAATGTGAGCCTGTTTGATGCGTTCGCCGATGAAGTGCGAGGCGTTTTCGGCGGCCTTTTCGCGAGCAAGGCTCGGAATGTAGGGCTGTTTGTGATTTTGCGGCACGTCGCGGCCGGTGATGCGGTGATATTTTAATCCGAGATGGCGACGGCTGCCGTCGGCGTGGAGGTACGGCTTTAAATAATCGAGCGGTGCATCCCAGCCGATGTCGCGGTAAAATTCGCGGTAAAGATCGTTTCCTGGATAACCTACCTCAGCCGACCAAACCTGCTGGCTCGTCTCGACATCACGTGCGAAAACGGCGGTTCCATTCGGCGTGACGACCGGAGCGTGAACGCCATACCGCGGCCGCGGATCGCCATAAAGTATTGCGTGCGTGTCGCTTATAAAATATTCGATTCCGTTGTCCTTGAGTAGGTCTTCGACGCCGGGCTCATACGCACACTCAGCGAGCCAGATGCCGCGAGGCTGTCGTCCGAAATGTTTTTTATAATTCGTGACCGCGATCTGCACCTGAGCCCGGCGAGATTCGATGGTCGAAATGAGCGGCATAAAACCGTGGGTCGCACAGCACGTGATTATCTCGATCACGCCTTCGTCCTGCAATTCGCGGAACGCGTTGATCAGGTTGCGGTTGTAGCGGTTGTTCCACAGATCGAGCGACGATGAGAGGTTTTCGACGTACATCTTTGCAACGTCTTGAAAATCCTGCGATTCGGTTTGCGTGCGGATCAGCTCTTTTTTTGCGAGTTCGAGCAGGTTTTCGAGATGTGCGGTGTAACGCGTTTGCAGCATCTCGTCGGCGAGCATCTCGCACAACGGCGGCGAGACGTTCATCGCGAGACGCGGTTTGACGCCGGCTTCGTGAAGCGTTTGAAAAATGAAAATGAGCGGAAGATAAACCTCGGTGATCGCCTCGTACAGCCAGTCTTCCTCGAGAAACTCAGGATATTCCGGATGCCGGACGAACGGCAAATGAGCGTGTAAAATGAGGCTGAAATATCCGGTTGGCATAAGCAGTTGTCGGTTGTCGGTGGTCAGTCGTCAGTTGTTATTCGCTAGACGAAGAATCGCATAACTACTGACTACTGACAACTGACCACTGACTTTTGCCAATACATTGTCCCACGGGTCGGATTACTTTGCGCTTTCTTTGCGATCTTGGCATCTTTGCGGGCGCAAAGATGTTTCACGCAATGGCGCAAAGTTCGCAAAGGGGCCGCAAAGTGAAGACACTACCGAATACTATGCGAACTGACCGGATTGTATCGCGGGGCGTATTTTGGTGACAGGGTCTTTGTTTTTAGCGTTTTGGGGAAATTCACCAGGCTTGCGCCGTAGACGGCGGGGCCGAATTGTTCTTCGGTCCACTCGGTTTCGTCGATATCGAAATACTCGGTCAGGGCTGACATCGCCTTGCCTGCCTCGATGTTTGCGGCGTTTGCCTGCAATATCGCGAACAGGGCCGGGCTGATTCGGAATCGGAGGTCTTCGAGTGAAGTTCCAGATGCAAGGGCGACGAGAGCGTAGCGGATCTCTTCGGCGGCGATGCTGCGAATGTCGTTGTCATTATTGCCGACGAGCCGCGTAAACGCCGTGTGCGAAGCGTCCGACGAAGCGGCGACATCGTCACCCGCCATCGCGACATCAAACGCGTCACGCGAAAATCCGGCGACATCGAGCACCTCGGCGAATTTGTTTGCCGAGACGTTCCAATCGGATTCGGTCGCGGCACGCGGACTGGGCGAACGCCGCGGTGTAGCGATCTTGTTTGAGTAAACGATGCGAAAATACGGGCGGTTCGGGGCGTAAAATCCGATCTCAGCCTGATATTCGCCGTCCGGTTCGACATCGAACCACCAGTTGCCTTCGGCCTCGCATTGTTTGATCGTCTCGCGGCCGGTCTGGTTATCGATCAGCTTTACGACAAGCGTGTAGCTACCCAGATCGTCACCGAAAACAGTGCGCAGCGTGTGCCACGGATTTTCGCGGATCGACCAGTAAAAATACAAACGCGTCGGTGTCTGCATTTGCAAACGCGCACGATTTTCGCGTTTTAGCTCGGGCAGATTAACGTCGGCGAGAGCTTTGAAAACGGGCGAAAGTTTAACATCAGGCTCGGTCGCGGCGAGCTCGGCGGTGATGTCGAGATTCGGTTTTTTGGCGGATTTCTTGGTGGTCTTTTTAACTACTTTTTTGGTGCTTGCTTTGTGTGCTCCGGCCGCCAGCTCGGCGGTCGCTGTCTTGGATGTACGAGAGAGAACCACCGCGTCAGTCGAAGCGGCTGCGACCCCAACTTTGTTAGCCGACGAGCTTTTCTTGGTTGCTTTCTTCTTGACGGGCGATGTAGCGACAGCCTCAACCGCCATTTCGGCGAAGGGATCGAGCGTTACCGTTTTCGCAGTTTTGCGAACCGCTTTCTTTGGCGTTTCAGCGATTGTTTTCGTCTCGCTGACTGCGGCAGTTTTCTTTGCCGCCCGCTTTTTCACGGGCGTAACGTCAACCGCCGTCGCGAACGGATCGACCTCGATCACCGCTGCTTTCTCGCTCACTTTCTTCGTCTTTGCAACCTTTGTCTTCATAACACAATACTCCGCAACATACATTATGCGACTTTGTGAAGAAAGTTACAAGCTAAAAATGGAGGTCTGAGGTTAACTTTGTGTTGCGCTCCCTTTGCGGCTTTGCGTCAATCGGAACTGACGCAAAGCCGCAAACGCTGGCAAAAGCGGTCATGGTATGTAAGCCGAAGTGACAGGGAGGTCGCCGGCGGATCCCCACGGGACGGATTGGAGATTGCCGTCGACGCTTCTGAGGACATACCAGAAATTGTTCGACGGCCGAAAGACGGCGATATCGGTGCGTCCGTCGCCGTCGTAGTCGGAGACTGCAGGGCGGTCGTCGGTCAAACCGAACTGCAGAACGCGGGCCGAAAGGTCGCGGCTGTTGAAGATATACCACGTGCCCGAGCGGATGACGGCAGCGTCGGCTTTGCCGTCACCGTCAAAATCACCAGTGACGGGCTTGTCGCCGTTTGCACCCCAGTGAAAGCCCGTTACGCCGTTCGTCGAGCTGCGCAGGATCCACCAGTCGCCTGTAGACGGACGAAAGACGGCGATGTCGGTACGGTTGTCGCCGTCAAAATCGGCGGGCACAGGCATGTCGCCGTTTAGGCCGAATTTGATGGTTTTAAGAATGTTGGAATTGCTCTGGAGGACATACCAGGTCGAGTTTCCGGGACGGAAAAATGCGAGATCGGTCCTGCCGTCGCCATCGTAATCGTTTGGCGCGAGAATGTCGGTGGATGAACCGAAAAACCTGGTGACCAAGGCTCCGTCAGAGCTTTGCACGATCTCCCAGCGTCCGAGAGCAGGCGTGAATACAGCATGATCGGTACGGCCATCGCCGTCATAATCACCGGGTGCGATGCGGTTGCCGCTTTCGCCGAAGAATATGGTCGAATAACCGCCGCCGACCGCGTCGAAAAGCTCATACCAATTGCCCTCGGCCGGGCGAAAGACGGCAAGATCATTGCGGCGGTCGCCGTTGAAATCGCTGATCGAACGCTTTGACAAAAGGCTGATCTCGGCCTCGCCGATCTTGTAATTTTGCGTGGTCGTCGAGTCATTGGGAAAGAGATCTGTACCGGACGCCGTGTAGAAGACCTTGCGTCCCCCTGCCGCGAAAATGGCACCTGCGGCCACGCCGTTCTGTCCGCCGGAGAGGTTGCGGTTGAGCGTCGCAAGTATCGAAACGCCGGACTGGACATCGCGGACGTATGAATCCTGCGTTCCGGCATTATCGCGCGTGCTCAACGGCTCGGATGTAACGAATGAAACGAATCGGCCATCGTCGCTGATATCGGAAACCGCCGCACCGTTGGCTGTCGAACTAGCCGTATTGGCTGCGCTCAGACTAACGTAGGTTGTCGCATTTGTTTGCAGGTCACGCAGAAAGACGTCGTTCGTCGTGTTGTCTGCTTCGTTAGATCCGGTGACCAGATTTGAGGCTTTGCTGGTAAATGCGACATAGCGACCGTCGGGCGTGAGGTCAAAGCCGGACGATGCGGCGTTGGCGGCGGTACCGTCGCGGGCGATACTGACGAGGCGGGCGGTCAATTCGCCTTTGTAGCAGTAGATATCGGTTGCCGTATTAGGGTCGGCCGGATGCAGGTTTGACGCGTTGCTGGCAAAAACGATGGTCGGCGGGAACGAAGCGGAATTTTCGGCGATCCTGCCGCCAAAGCTCGCGCCGTTACCCGTTCCCGTGCCGGTCGAATTCAGGCTCGCCACGCCGATATTGCCGCCCGCTGAAATGACATCAAACAAAAAGACATCCTTCGCACCGTTCGAGTCCGGGGTCAGCGGCAAATAGTTGTTTGCGGCGCTCGTCCAGACGGTGAATCTGCCGTTGGCAGAGATCGAGAGCGGCTGTGTATCATCGACCGCTACATTGCCGGGCGTCGAGACCGAACCGGCGGCGTGGCTGGCGAGAAATGTCTGATTTGTCTGCATATCACGCACAAATACCTGCTGGGTGGTGACATTCGGATAGCCGGTTACGAGATTGTTTGCCGAAGTAAAGAATGCGACATAACGCCCGTCGCTGCTGATGGCCGGGAAGCTGGCTTTGGCGTTTCCGCTGAAACCGCCGGCACCGACGCTGACGAGTTCTTCTGTTCCGGTTTGCAGATCACGGCGAAAAATTTGCAAGCCGTTCACTCCGCCCGAGAGGCTGTCGATCCCCTCGTAAACGACATATCGGCCGTCCGGTGTTATCGAAGCGTTCGTGCCGCCCGTTCCCTTGTATGCGCCGAAAATGGTCCGGCAACTGAGGCAAAGTGTCTCGCCCGTCAGCTTGTTACGCAGATAGACGTTGGTTATGGTCTCAGTACTCGGATTCTCGATGGCTCCGGGGACAAAATCGCCCGGCTGACTGCTGCTCGCAAATACAAAAATGTTGCCGTCCGCACTGCTGTCGAGAAAAAAAGAGCTGCGGTGAAATAATACGGTGATCGGCGGTGTGCCGATCTCGATCGAGCCGCCGAGAACCTGTCCGTTAAACCCCTGGCTCGCCACGACCGATCGCACGGCCGAAGCGTTTGCTGTCAAAAACATCGAAACCATCACGGCAAATACGCCGCCTATTCGTAAAAACATCGTTAAATTCATTTTGCTTTTCATCTACTTATCTCCTTTTTGTATTTCAATTATCTCCGGTGCTTCCGATTCGGGCAGAGCTGCCATTGCCGCGCCGACCGCTTCGGCGATCTGCGAATGGCACGCGGGGCAGAGCGGGAATTCTGTTTCCGACAGAATTTCGCGCGAACCGGAACGCGGGATGATAATCTCCCTCGCCGTGACCGCAATTTTTATTGTTCGAACTTTTTTCATTTGTTTTCCCCTTTTCGCCGGCTGCGTTAAAAAATATCGAACCCGACAGTGCTAAGTTTGGCGGAATCCGACGGTGAAAATCGTTGCAAATCGGTGACGTTTGCGGTTACGATTGGTGAAAAGAAAGGGAAAATGTGGAATATGCGGGAAAAAAGTTTCCGATATTTTGAGTTTGGCGAACTGCTCCTCGACACGCATCGCCGGGTCTTGCGGAAAAAGGGCGTTGAGGTACATCTCACGCCGCGCACTTTTGACCTGCTTTGCGTGATGGTCGAAAATGCGGGCCGCGTACTCGAACATGACGAGTTGCTCGACAAGGTGTGGGCGGACGCTTTTGTCGAGCAGGGAAATTTGAAAAAGGCGGTTAGCTCACTCCGCCGGGCACTGGGCGAATCGCCCGACGCGAGCGAATTTATCGTTACCGTTCCACGCCGCGGTTATCGTTTCGGGGCGAGCGTTCGTCCGATCCCGGACGAAGCGATCCTGATCCGTGAAACTCACGCCGAGATCACCGTTGAGGAAGAGATAGACGACGGCCCGGCGACAAAGCTCCTTACCCGCCACAAAAGATCATTGCCCTTTAAGGCCGCGCTGGCGGTTGGCTGTGGACTTATACTGATCGTTGCGGCGGTCGCGGGCTGGCGTTTTTGGCCGGCAAATTCACCGCGTTTTTCGGCAAACGCTACGCAGGCAAAGCGGGTGATGTCGGAAAGCAATATCATCGGCGGCACGCTCTCGCCCGATGGAAACTATTTTTGCTATGTCGTTTCAGAGGGGCAATATCGGAGTCTGTGGCTGCGGCAGGTGGCGACGGAAAGTTCGCTGCAGATAATTCCGCCGGTTTGGGGTTCGTTCTGGGAGATCGCTTTTTCGCCTGATGGAAATTTTGTTTTTTACACGCTGTACGATCAGCAGGAGCCGTCAAAAAGCGGTGTTTATCGCGTCGCAGCCTTTGGCGGCGTCTCGCAGATCGTTGTGGACTCACCTAATTTGGGCTTGAAGGTCTCGCCCGACGGCAAGCGCGTGATGATGATCCGCATGACCGGCAACGGGGTTATCGACACGCAGGAAATATTCTCCGTAAACGTGGACGGAAGCGATGAAAAAGCTATTGCGGCCCTGCCGATGTATTCGCTTTTTCGTGGTACGGCGTGGTCTCCCGACGGCTCGTCGGTCCTGTACGCTGTCAAAAAACAATTTCCGGGCGAAAAGGCGGTTCATTATGTCTCCGAAGTCGCGGTAAACGGCGGAGCCGAGACCGTTTTGATGCCCGAACAGGAAAGGCCTGTCTTTATCGACGAATGGATGCCGGACAAACGGAGCTTTATCTTCCGAACGCGGGAACAGAACTCGGAGATCTATCAGATCCGCCAGTATTTCCCCGCGACGGGCGAGACGCTGCGGGTTACCAATGACGATTTTTCTTACAGCCATTTCACAGTTACAAATAACGGCACGACGCTCGGCGGGATCCGCACTTTTGGCCTGAATTCGATCTGGAAAAAAGACGGCGCGAACGAATCGGAACAGGTCGCCACGGGTTCATTTTTCAGTATCAATTGGACGGCGGACAACCGATTTGTCTTTTCGACGACAGAAAATGGCAAAGAATATGTCGGCATTATGGCGGAGGACGGCAAGAATCGCCGTCTTTTGACCGACGGTTCGGACGGCATTCGCCCGTATCCGGCCATCGCGGGCGACCACAGACAGATCACGTTCGCCTCGGAGCGCGGCGGCAGCCGTCAGGTCTGGCGGATGGACCCGGACGGCAGAAATTTGAAACAGTTGACGAATGTCGAATCTCTCGGCGAAGGAAGATTGCTGGCAGACGGGCAGACGGTTATCTTTGACACTTATGTAAAATCCGCCACGTGGTGTGTCTTTAAGCAGACGGCTGACGGCAAAACCACCCAATTGACCGACACGGACACGATCGAATGGAACATTTCGCCCGACGAAAAGTTACTCGCGTTTTACACGACCGACGCAAAAACGAAAAAGAAACGCGTCATCGTCCGCGAGATCGAGACCGGGCGTGAGGTAAAGAGCTTTGACGTCGAGAGTCTTTGGTCGTTGCATTTTTCGCCCGACAGCAAAGCGGTCGATTTCGTCCGCATCACCGACGACCTGCAGGCGATCGTCCGTCTGCCGCTCGACGGTACGCCGGAACGCACCATCACAACGGTACGAGGCGAGGGCATTGCCAATTTTAGCTGGTCGGGAGATGGTTCGCGGCTCGCTCTAGTTCGAAGCAAAACCCAATACGAAGCTGTTCTCATTCGCTCGGAATGATAACAAAACTGCTAACGCTCACTAGTTTTTTGAATGTGATTTAAGCCGGACATCGACCTTGCCGTAGGTTGTGTTGATCTGTGACCGGACGGGCATTTTGCGGTCGTCGTCGGTGATCCAGATGATCATGCTGCCCTTTTGCTCGATAAGCCGGCCGTAGCCGAAGATGGCCGGTTCGACGCGCCAGCACCAGACCTTGCCGAAAATTGTCTTTTGCTGTTCGCGTTTGGTCACGCGGACGGGCACCTCGTAAACGAGGCCCGAATCGCTCATTGCCACGTCGAATTTTTTCCCGACCGCGAGAGGCAGTGTCCGAATCGAGTATATCGCGGAGATGAGATCGTACATCGGCTCGTCGATCTTCGAAGCAATGCGGCGGGGCGGACGATTGGCGTCATTCGGGTCGGTTTCGACAAAGGTGACGCGCTTTTGCGCGTAATCAAAATCGGCAACGCTGTCGCGAATGCGTTCTTTTTGAACGTCGTGTTTCGTCGATCTGATGATCCGCTGATTAGAAAAATCGACGATCGATTCGTACTCCTGTAAAAAGCTGAAGCGGAAAAGATTGAGCAGCGTGCCTTTGGATGTGGCTTTTGATTTGATCCGGTAATTTGCCGAATCCGGCACTTGTTCGACGGAAAAAACTACGTCGGCGATCGAGACGCTGATGGCAAAACGGCTGATCTTGCCCTCGTAGGTAAGAGTTTCGCCGGGTGCGAACGGCAGCGTTTTCGCCTGCTTTTCCGGTTGAGCAGAGATACTCAGCACCGCAAAAACAGTGGCGAAACAAATAAATGAAATTCTAAGAAGCGATCTCATCTTAACCAGGAAAAAAATAACCTTTTACACCCAAAAGTGCCATCGCGATGCCAAATCCGAGAGCCGCACGATACTCGCGATGACTCAAGTATAGCTGAAAATCAAACTTCTTGCCCGTCTTTTTCCAAGGCGTAAGACGCGGCAGAAAGAGCCGGACGTTCGCTTTGTACTCATCATATTCGGCTCCGAATATGTTATGAATATCCGTCTCTTCGACGCGCATCACCGGCAAATAGATGCTCAGGTACAGCACTAAAAACAACAGCACCAACCACCAGACTCCCGCCCCGACCGCAAACCCCGCACCGAGAAACGAACTGCCGAGATACAGCGGATTTCGCGTGTATGCGTACGGCCCCGATATCGCGAGTTCGCGCGCCTTGCGAATGTGCCCCGACGCCCACGAGCGTATCAACAATCCTATCAGCAAGACGCCGCCGCCGACTGTCATCGAGATTACAGTAGGACGAGAAAAAATCACAAACAGCACCGCAAATACAAACCCAAGCGGAACACGGACACGCTGCAATAAACGTTTATTCTTTGAAACCATCGCAAAATCAGCAAACGTTGGATTATGTGCGTTATTGAGCGGAAATTCAAATCGAGACAAGACGGCGTGAGACTGCGGCCATCACGGTTTCGACATCGGAGTCCATGCAGATCCATTTGTTGCAGGTGCGGCGGTGGCAGTCGGTGCGGCAGGGGAGTCCGACGCGTTCGACGCAGATGTCGGCGGGGGTTAGGCTGCCGTTTCGCCACCATTCGGTTGGGCCGAAGAGGCCAACGACCGGAGCCTTAGCCGCGACGGCGATGTGGGTCGGGCCGGTGTCGCCGCCGACGTAGACCTTGGCTCTTTTTGCTAGTTCGTAGAATCCTTTTAAGGTCGGTTGGGTCAGGATCAGTTTGCCCGAGCGGCTGTTTGCGGCTACTTTTTGGGCGAGTTCGATCTCGTTGGGGGCGGTGGCGACGACGGAGGTCATGCCGGTTTCTTCGAAAATGCGGTCGGCGAGGGCGCCGAATTTCTCGGCGTGCCAGAGTTTTGTCACCCAGCCGCCGGCCGGATTTAGGATCGCAAAATTCTCGCCGGAACGTGCTACTATTTCGTTCGCTTCGGCACGGTGGTCCTCGTTTGTGCCGACCGGGAATTCGAGATGTGTGTCGTCGTATTCGAATCCGAGAGAGCCGGACGCGAGGCGTAGATTCTTGCGGATGATGTGCGTCTGCGGTTCGATCTTGACCGTATCTGTTAGAAAGAAACGGCTTGCACTCTCACGCAGGTCTTTTCGTGAAAACCCCCAACGCCGTTTTGCTCCCGATATCTTGGCGATCGCTCCGCTTTTTATCAAGCCCTGCATATCGATCGCGATGTCGTATTTTTGCTGTCTGATCAGCTTTGCCTGCCGCGACATATCGAGCACGATCTCGTCGATCACCTTGCCGCCGCGCATCGAGCGCGTGTCGATCTCGATCAGATTATCCACGAGCGGCCGCTCCAGATCGCTCATCCACGCACCACGCAATATCTCGGCCGAACGCTCCTCGACCACCCATGAGATATCCGCCTCCGGCAACGCTCGCCGCGCCGCCGCAATTGCCGGCATAGCATGAATTATGTCGCCGATGCTGCTGAGTTTTACGATCAATATCCGCATCCGATTTAATCTTAAATCGTAACGCGGTCGAAGACGAACGAAACTCACATGAATAATTGAAATTTCGCGCGAATATTTGATATTATAGTTGAAACAATAATTCACAATCGGATGGCTCTGGAAAAGGGAGTTGTTATATGAAAACAGACTTAGCGATTTTCGAAGACTTCAAAATTCGTCGGATCTATGACGACTCGGCGGAAAAGTGGTATTTCTCGGTGGTCGATATTATCAGGATTCTAACTCAGCAACCTGATTTTCAAGCCGCGCGAAATTATTGGAAAGTGTTGAAGAATAGGCTCTCCAAGGAAGGAAGTCAGTCGGTTACAAATTGTAACCAACTGAAATTAGAGGCCGTCGATGGTAAAAAGTATAAGACAGACGTTGCCGACCCCGAAACGCTTTTGCGGCTTATCCAGTCCGTTCCGAGCCCAAAGGCTGAGCCGATCAAGCTTTGGCTCGCCAAGGTCGGTTATGAACGGATGCAGGAGATCGCCGATCCTGAGCGGTCGGTCAATCGAGCGCGTGAGAATTGGCAGAAACACGGACGCAGCGAAAAATGGATACAGCAGCGGATGATGGGGCAAGAGACCCGAAACAAGCTGACCGATTATTGGAAAGATCACGAGATAAAGCAAGGCGAGGAATTTGCGATACTGACCAATATCATCCATCAGGAGTGGGCCGACGTTTCGGTCAAAGAGCACAAAGCGATCAAGGGACTCAAGACCCAAAACCTCCGAGACCACATGAGCGAGGCCGAACTGATCTTCACAGCCCTCGCCGAACTCTCGACCCGCCAGATCGCCGAATCGGTCAATGCCACCGGCCTCGACGAAAACAAGACAACGGCCAAAAAAGGCGGCAGCATCGCCAAAAGGGCCCGCCGCGAACTCGAATCCACCACCGGCAAAAGTGTGGTCACCGGCCGGAACTATCTGCCGCCGAAAAAATGACGGTATTGGAAAAAAGTGTTGCTCTCCGCGTAGAATTCGCATATTGTATTGGTGAAAAATCTTGTGCAATTTTAGGCCGAAACTTCCGCTTGTTTTTGAATAAATATCGTCTTTTCGTTCGATAGGTATTAGTTGGTCAAATTGCTTTTTTTAACCGGGCATCGCCGGCAACTCTCAGCTGGAAATAAAATTATGAAAAAGTCGCTCCTTACAATCGTTGCAGAAAATCATCGTGCTATCGTTTTCGCCGGAACATTACTTTGTCTTGTGGTGTTTGGCATCGTGGCGTGGCAGACGAATGCCCAAAACCGCGAAAGGGACGAGCGGCGGGGCGAAAAGGGCAGAGTCGAGATAGAAAGCGATCGGGTCGAGACCGATGACCAATCGTTGGATGAAAGCGCACGTGATTCGCCGCCTGATACCACTTCGTATTGGCGACAGGCGATCGCAGAAGACCATATTCCGCTGCCGCGTGCCCATTCGGCGGTCAATGCGACGGTTGTCGATATCGTCGTAAACAATACAAATACGGGACTCGCGACGTCCGATACATTTGGCGACAGCGAAACCAATATCGCGATCGATCCGACGAATCCAACTAATATTGTTATTACCGCATTCTCCGGCAGTTTTGGCCCGAATTCGCCGTTTTGGCATTCGACTGACGGCGGCTTGACGTGGACCAAACGCAGCACATTTCCGTCGCCTCCGGGCGTTGGCGGCACTACGGGATGTCCGTGCGACCAATCGGTCGATTACGGCCGTGGAGGCCGCATGTCCTCGACCGTGCTTACCTCGTCTCCAACCGACGTTTATAGCGGATTTACGACAGATCCGACGAGCGCGGCAGCGTATAGTTACTTTTTGGTTTCGGGTGTGGCTAAACGCACAAATTCGGTCGCCGTCGCCAACACCGATCAGCCCTGGCTGCTCGTCAATCGCGATCCGGCCCTGCCCGCACAGGATAATGTGTATGTCGCGTACGACGATTTTTCGGTGAGTCCGCGCGGAATGCGTGTCGCGGTTTCAGCCGGTGCGAGCCCTTCGAATTTCACGGTCGATAATGTCGCCGGATTCGGGCCGACGGGCACTATCAACCCCGGCCACAGGCTTGCGGTCGATCCTGGTTCGGGAGCTGTCTATAGCCTTTTTCAGCAGTTAGTGCAGACAAATGGCGATGGTTCGAGAAAGATCAACTTTATGCTCAACCGTTCGACGGACGGCGGCGCAACGTGGACGCTGAACGGCAGCACGACCGGGATCATCGTCACGACGACGGACAGCAATCAGCCGACGCCAAAATTCGGCACGGTAAATGCATTGCTCGGCGGTGTGCTGCACGCAACGGTCGATCCGACAAACGGCGATGTTTATTACGTTTACGGCAATCGCGACGCGGCAACGGGCAATAACCGGCTGGCAATTCGGCGCCTGACAAATAACGGCGCGGGCGGGCTGACGATCGGCCCGGAATTTTTTGTCACCAATCAGGTGCAGGCCGCTCTGCCATCGGTCGCGGTCAATAGCGCGGGCATTGTCGGTGTTTTTTACATGACCTTTGACGGCACATCGGGCGGTTTTCCTCAGTTTTCCGCCCATTTCGTCGCCAGCAGCGACCATGGGCAGACATTTCCGACGAACACGGTGCTCGAGACATTTCTCTCGTCGGCTGCCGACAACGGCGACACGCGGCAGCGGGTTCTCGGCGATTATCATCAATTAAAAGCTGTTGGTACGACATTTTACGGCTCGTTTACGGGTAACGGCGTGCCGTTTGGCCGCACGATCTCAAATCACGACCCGATCTTTTATAAGGTGACGGTCAATACGCCGCTTAACCACCGTCCGTACGATTTCGACGGCGACGGCAAGACAGACTTGTCGATCTTCCGTCCCGCACCGGGTGAGTGGTGGTGGAATAAGAGTTCAAATGGCGGCAACGGCGCGGTGCAGTTTGGCACTTCGACCGACAAGATCGTTGCGTCCGATTATACCGGCGACGGCAAAGCGGATGTTGCATTTTGGCGGCCGGCGACCGGGCAATGGTTCATTTTGCGATCGGAGGATTTCTCCTTCTTTGCGTTTCCATTCGGCTCGAACGGCGACATTCCGGCACCGGCAGATTATGACGGCGATGGAAAGGCGGACGCAACGGTATTTCGGCCTTCGACCCTGACGTGGTTCATCTCAAAATCCACCGGCGGCACACAGATCACCGGATTTGGAGCGACTGGCGATCTGCCGGCAACGGCGGATTACGACGGGGACGGCAAATCGGATATCGCGATCTACCGCGCAAACGGGGCCAACAGCGAATGGTGGGTCCAGCGTTCGACGAACGGCAGCGTGTACGCACTGCAGTTTGGACTCTCGACCGACAAGGCAGTTCCGGGCGATTACACCGGCGACGGCAAGGCCGACATCGCGGTTTACCGGCCATCGACGGGTGTCTGGTCTATCCTGAGGAGCGAGAATTTTTCGTTCTACGCGTTTCCGTTTGGTGCAGTCAGCGATCTGCCGACACCGGGCGACTACGACGGTGACGGTATGATGGACGCTGCGGTCTTCCGGCCGTCAAATTCGACATGGTACGCCAACCGTTCGACGGCGGGAACGCTCATCCAGCAATTTGGCATCGCCGGCGACCGCCCGGTGCCGAACGCTCTCTTGCCTTAGGGCAGCGGCGTGAAATCCAAGCCGGTAATCTCGTCCGTCACGCTGAACACGCGGGGCTCGAAGTTGTAGCGTTTGGATCGAACTGCGATCACATAATTTTCGCCCGCAGCAACATCGTCGAAACGGAAATAGCCGAATGGACCGGTGATCGCCGTGCGGCCTGCGCCGTCGGGGCCGGTCAGTGTTACGATGGCGTTTGTGAGGCCGTTGCCTTCCGTTGTCGATACGCGGCCGGAGACGGAAACACCGGCGGCGGATGGTACATTCGGCGCAATCGCGAGGAAATATTCGCCCGCAGTCGGAATGAGCGAATCCTGTGCTGAGACACGAATGCGATAGTTGCCGGACGTGAGGGCGGTGTAGATTATCCGCTCGTTTCTTCCGTCGGCGAGAACCGATCCGGATGCGACCAACGTCCCGGCCGGGTCGTATAGATCGAGCTTTGGATTGAGTGTGTTTCCGGGCAAATTCGGGCCGTCGCCGGGGGTAGTTGTATAGATCAAAGGCTGCTGTCCGGCGGTCAGGGCAAAGCTGTAATAATCGCTGTCCGCTGTGTAACCCGAGACACCGTTGAGCCCCGTAATGCTCTGGGCGGTCGCGAACGAATCGTTCGGCTCGGCGTCAAATGAGCTTCCGGTGGTCACCACCACACGGTATTCCACATTTCCTCCTCCGTTGACCTGAACATAATAGGTTCCCGCCGATGGAGCAGCGTAATTGTTGATCGTTTGGTCGAGGTTGGTCGCCCCGGCAACGCCGCTCGCGACAACGGTTCCTCCGCTGTTTAGTATCGCGACATCCATATTTCCGGCCGTTATATTTCTTAGCGCCACGCTGACGAGTTGGCCACTGGTGAGCGACATGGAATACAGATCCTTTGTCGGCGGCAGTATTGGCACGACGGCGGTTGTCGAAAGGTGTACCTTCGCCGTGTAATTTCCAGTTCCCACAAGTGGCTGGACGCGATGGTAGTACGTACCGGTCGTCGGTATGACGTAGCCGTAGATGCCCGACGTGCCTCCGCTGCCGCCAGTTGTACTGGTGCCGTTTTCGGTTGCGATAGCCGTACCGGCTGAATTGAGCAATGCCGATTGCGGGCTAAGGGCCGATATAGAATCTGCGAAAAGGGTGACAACATCGCCGGCAGTGAATTGATAAGAGTAAATGTCCGTATCAGCAGCCGTGATCGTTCCGTTTACCGAAAATTCGTAGTTAACGAGCCGCCAGGCACCTGATGCATTATTTGCGGCACCTGTCGAGTCGTTCGGCTCGACCTCGGCCGTAAATGTGCCGCCAGTCGTCGGGGCTGTTCCCGTGTTTTCGAGATAAACCGCCAACTGATACGAGCCGGTCGCACTCGCGCGGTAGGCACGGACGTAATATGTGTCTGCCGTCGTGATCGTAAACCGGTTTACGAGAGCGTCGAGCCCGGGACCGTTGTCATCGTCGCTCGCAATGATCCCGCCGCCTCCTGCCCTATAAAGTTCGACAAGCGTATCACCATTCGTGCCGCGACCGGACGGAGAACCCGACTGAGTCAACGTCAAAACGTCACCAACCTGAAGTGTGCCGATGTTGAAATAATCGGAGTCGGATCCGTTGAGTATCGTTCCGGAAATGCCGATCTGGTAAAGGTTCGTTGGCACACTTGCCGCTGAAGAAACGGCATTTGCGGTTGCGGTTGTGTTGTTCGACTCGGTCTCTAAAACTGCGACGGGATCGCTGATGCCTTTCACCGCAGCACGGGCCGAACCCGTTCCGATCGTGTTGAACGCCGGTGTCAGGCTCTGTGCTGCTGCGAGTGTCCCGTTTGACGTGCCTGTGTCGGTCTCAGACTCGCGGTCGGAGTTTAGCGTTGCCGTTATCATGTACCCGCCGCTGGTCGATGCTGCGCCGGTGACTGCCAATGTGTAGGTTCCCGCAGCCGTGACCGGAATACTTTGCAACTGAGCGAGGCCGCCCGCAGCGGCGGCGGAATTTGTCACGTTCGTGCCGCCCGGGCCGGTTACGGTGATCGAGGGACGCAGGCCGGTTGCGTTCGGGGTGATCAGGACGCTAAGCTTTTGCCCGGCATCCAGATCGAGCGTGAAATTGTCCGTATCACCGGCAAGGTTGACGAGCGCGGAATAACTGCCCTCGTAGATCAGCGAACCGAGCGGCTCTTGTGCGGTCATCGCAGCCGGAAACGCAGTCGTTGCAAAATCGACCTGATAGGTGCTCTGAAAAGTGCTGTTGATATTGCCGAATGCATCCGTAACTTTACCGGCATCGATCGTGATCGTAAGCGGCGTCTCGGCCGTGATCGAGGAGATCGTATAACGGGCAGTGTCGGCATCAACCGCCACAACGCCCGTGACCACGCCGGTGCTCAGCACGAGGTCGTCGGTGCTGAGTGTGCCGGCCGCGAAAGATTCGTTGAAATTAACGTCAAAAGTGAACGGCCCGGGCAGGGTAAACGTTCCACTCGCTGCGGGAACGGTCGAGCTGACGGCGAGCGTCAGCGCATCGTAACGGAAATTGCGGCTAAAGGCATCGACGCCGTCCGAGTCGCTTGCCCGAAGCACTGAATCAGCTGCCATGGTCATCGTTTGCAGGCCCTGAACAGTAACCGGCGAAGCCCCGTAGCTGAACGTCGCGGTAAAATTTGAGTTCGAGAGCACAACGCTGGTCGCCGCGACGCCATTGACCTGAAAGTCGCCGGCAACAACTGAGGCAGGAGCAAGGGCCTCGGAAAAATTCACAACATAACTGGTTGGCGGCGATGCCACGATCGAGGTGCTGTTGGGCGTTGAGTCCGTTACCGCGAGGCCGCACGATCCGGGAAGGGTGAACGAACCTGTGATGTTTGTGGACGATGTCGAGGCACCGACCGATGCACCGCTACCGAGTCCGCGTCGGGCGAATGCCCGCCAGATGTCGCATTGGTTGGCTCCGCCGGTCAGTGCGGTGTCGGCGCTCAAGATAGCATCGCGGGCCTGTGTGAACGACGGATTGGCCGGCTGCAGTTTCATGCCGTCCATGACGAGGCGCAGGGTTAGTTTGTTGCCGGCTCCGCCCGCTCCGCTTCCGGTCCAGCCGGTGTAGAGATCGGCGTCGTAGCCGTATTTGGCGATAAGCTGCCAGTTCATGTCCCACAGGGCTGATGCCCATAATTCGCCCGAATTGTGAACCTCAGTGCTGCGCGTCACACCGTAGGATGTCGTTCCGCTCGATCCGTACGCATCAAAGGTCAGCGGATCAGTGGTCATGTTATAGCTGTATCTGTACCGGCGGATACCCGCACCGCTGAGAGCCTGGCCCTCGACGTAGGTGCCCATTCCGAACGAAGAATTTGCCGTATCGGTGGAACGCTGAAGAAACATCAGAGCGTAAAAATCGCTCCAGCCTTCGCCCATGCCGCCGCTCTGGACATTATTCAGGGCATTCGAATTTGCCGGGCCGCCGGTCAGTCGGTTTGAAACGCCGTGGCCGTATTCGTGGATCATGACGCCATTATCCATCGAGCTGTCGCGGCGGGGACTGGTGTTTGTAAATTCGTACATCTGCATCCGCGGTGCACTGCCATCGACAGGTGTGCCAAAATTTGCGTTGTTCGTACCGCTGCCGTCCTGGCCGTCGGCCTGAACGGCGTCGTTGCCCGTGCCTCCGCCGCCATAATTATTTGTCTGAAAATTGCCTGCGGCCGGCGTAAAACCGTAGGCGTTGTGAACATCGTGGAGGATGTTGTTCCAGTAGAACATGTTCGTGACCGACGGGCCGGCGTTTTCGAGCGGTGTCAGAGCCGGATCGAATACGGTGTTGAAATTGAGCGAGGATCCGCCGTCGGGTCGGCTGTTTGTGTCCGCAACGTCATTTGCGTCACGGTCGAGGTGGGCGTCGACGTTGTTGCCGCGTGTGTCGGTAAACTCTGCTCCGGCGACACCATTTGTGTCGTGCCAGCCGAATGGCGATGCGGTCGCGTTGGCCGGGTTGGCGATGGTGCGAAAGCCTTCGTTCGGATTTTCGTTCGGAAGCGCGATGACCGTATATGCGTCGTTATCGATCCAATCGGACTGCGAGGTCATTTCGCCAGTCGCTGCGTCGATGCTCAGGTCGTACCAGTGCTGGCCGTCCGGCGTGCGAATGACCAGGCCCCACGATAACTTTGCCGCGCCGTCGGACGATGGCACATAACGCAGTTCGGCTTTTACATCGTCGAGCGAAATGCCTTTTGCCGCGATAACGAGCTTTTCTTCGTTGTCCGATGTTGTAGTGATCGTTGGGTGCGTTTGGGCTGTTAAATTTAGGATATCGGCTGCGCGTGAGACCGCTTGGTCCGCGGAGATATACGGTTTGCGATTCAAACTGCCCGCGTCGGCGAGGGCCTTAAGGCCCGGGACGAAACCGCCGCCCGCACAGATGACTTCGCCTTTGGCGGTGATGTGGATATTAAGATCGCCGTTTAGTACCTCGAGCCCGGCGACCATTTGTCGCAGATAGATGTGCGTGATGCCTGTGTCCAGGTCCGTGTAGATGCTCGAGACCTTGGCGTCGGCAAGATCATTGCTCGTCAGAGCAAAATTGCCCGCGTTCGCATTCAAATAATCGAGCGCGATGTCGAGCGGGTTGCCTTCCGTCGGGGCGGTCAAAAATCCGTTCGCGTTTGTCCGAAAATACGTCTCGGGCGTAAAAAATAAAGTCTTTTCGCCTTCGCCGGTTTTAGCTGCTGCGTCGCCCGCGACAAAGGCCCGAACGGCCGGGCTAAACCTGATGGCTCCGACCGCGGCGATCGCGAAAACAAAAATAACTACAAGAACAAAACGCAAACGTAAGGGCATTTTAGACATCAGACTCTCCTGGCGACAAAAAATAGGCGGAATTCGCGCTTACTAGTGCTTGATAATATTTAACGAGAAAATTGTCGGATTTAGGTCATAAGTATAGACATAATCTGGAAAATAATTCAAAAATGATGGGTTCAGCCAACAAATAGTTTGAGTTATTTATTTTGCTGACATATTTTTAGGGTTCGGTGATCCAGGTCGCGATTCAGCTATGGCGGAGAATAGCCTCTTCTTTCTTAAACAAAACGAATATTTTGCCGAAGGCACGCTGTTCGAACTCTGCGATAGTGATACGATCTCGCTTCCCGACGGTGGTGATGGCGAGGCGGTTTCTATTGATCGTGGGTCTTTGTTGCCGTGTCCGGAGTTTGCCGAAAATGTGCCGCCGGGACAATGCCCGGTCACAGTGACCTCGTTCCCGGATGGGGATCTGAGCGGCGTGATCGTCGATGTGACGCTGCATTATCAGGTGATCGAGTTGCCGTTTGCGGTTGAGATCGATCAGATCTTGTCAGTGACGGTGACCGATCGTGTTCACGGCTGGCAGGCGGATCGGTACGAATCTGCGTCGGTCGAGGGGAAATATCGTCTCCACATCGGGCACCTGCGGCCGGGATTTTATGAGGCGTTATTCGAATTGCCCAACCGCGTACCGCTGCGTCTGACGTTTATAAAATTCTTTCCAAAACAGTTCACAGACCGGTATTCCGAGATCGCTCAGAGTACGCAAATACTTTCGGGCAGAACGGATTCGCCGGAAATTCCCGTTCCACTAAAAGCCATAAAATCCCACCATCGCGGCGATGCGTTCTCCGACGAACTGCTAAATTATGCTCTAAAACTCGCGACCGAATGGGGCGAAAATTATGGCAAGCCGATCAAGGAGCTCATCTTGCGGCTGTTTCCCGAGCTATCCGATGAAGAGATCGCCTCACTCACCAAACTCTCCCGCGATGCCGAATATTACATCTATGACCTCGCGACACAGGAACTCGACGGCAAAATTAACGAGAACGAGATCATCCCTCTCGCTGTCGAAAAATTCTCATGGCTAGACGCCTACAACGCCGCACGGCTCGCAAATATCGGGATGTTCTACGCGCGGAAATAGTCGCAGCACTCTTCTCCGCGAACTCCGCGTCATTCTCTCCGAACTCCGCGTGGAAAAATCCGAAAACAAAAATTCCACGCTGAGGTCGCTGAGATTTTCGCAGATGGCGTAGAGAAGAGCGGGGTCATTTCGCAAAACGGGCGTTCGATTGTAAAATAGAGGTTTTGACCGAACGACGGAAATCGCTCTTATGTTACAAGCTGGAATTGTTGGCCTGCCCAACGTCGGAAAATCTACTCTTTTTAACGCTCTGACCGCACAGGAATCGGCGCTGGCGGCGAATTATCCGTTTGCGACAATCGAGCCGAATGTCGGTGTCGTTGCCGTGCCTGACGAACGCCTGGCCGTTCTCGAAAAGCTGAATAATGCGCAAAAGGTCGTGCCGGCAACCGTCGAATTTTTGGACATCGCGGGACTGGTTCGCGGAGCATCGAAGGGCGAAGGTTTGGGCAATCAGTTCCTCGCCAATATTCGCGAAACGCACGCCGTTATTCAGGTCGTACGCTGTTTTGACGACGACAACATCATCCACGTCGAAGGCTCGGTCAACCCGATCCGCGATATCGAAACGATCCAGATCGAACTCGCCCTTGCCGATCTCGCTTCGGCACAAAAACGCAAAGAAAAGGCCGAACGCGGTGCCAAATCGGGAACTGATAAAGAAGCGAAACGCGACGTCGAGATCCTCAACAAAATACTGCCAACTCTCGAAGATGGCCGGCCGGCCCGCGCCGTCGACCTGACCGACGATGAAAAAGCGATCGTCAAATCATGGTTTTTCATCTCGACAAAACCGACGATCTACGCAGCTAATGTTGACGAAGAAACGCTTGCCGACCCGTCGTCGAACGCTCACGTTCAGGCCGTAATGAAGCACGCCGCGGCGGAAAATGCGGACGTCGTCGTCATTTGCGCCAAACTCGAAGCCGAACTCGTAGCTCTCGACCCCGCCGACCGAGCCGACTATCTAAACGACCTCGGCCTCAAATCCAGCGGCGTCGACGAATTGATCAAGGCCGCGTATCACATGCTCGGCCTGATGAGTTTCTTAACAGCAGGAGAAAAAGAAGTTCGTGCCTGGACCATTCCCATCGGTACAAAAGCACCCGCCGCCGCCGGCGAGATACACACCGACATCGAACGCGGCTTTATCCGCGCCGAGATCATCGGCTACGACGATCTGGTCGCCTGCGGCACCCGAAAAGCCGCCCTCGAAAAAGGCCTCGCCCGCGTCGAAGGCAAAGAATACATCATGCAAGACGGCGATGTGGTGGATTTTCGGTTTAATGTTTAGCTACGAACGCAGGCATTAACCCGTCTGCGTCGAACCAGAAACTTTGGTCTGTACGGCCAATGCGAGGAAGTCATTTAGGCTGATGTGATCCTCGGCTGCTTGTCGTGCTGCCTGTGCGTGAAGCGATTTTGGCAAGCGCAAACGGATCTGACCGCTGTAGCTTTTGGTCTTTTGAGGTTTCGGCAGCGGGATGCCTTTCGCGTTGTAAGATTCGATGAAAAGGCCAAGAGCGACCTGTGCCTCGGCCAATGCTTTTTCAGCCGTCTCACCGAAAGCCGAAAGGCCCGGAAATTCCGGACAGACGGCGATGTAGCCTTCGTCCTCGTCACTCCAATTAAGATCGAATCTGTATTTATTCTGCATTTGTTTCTAAAACCTCTATTGCGTTCAACAATTGTTTGACTTGATATGGTTTTGCTCCGCCGTGAACACTCTGAAAGTTCTGCATCCGCCCTTGCGTCATGTCGAGTTTGTCATTTTCGTACATGCAATGTGAGCCATCCTGACGCGTAGCGACCCAGCCGTAACATTCTGCAAGTTTGCATAGATCATCGAAACGAAAATTTTTCGCAGAAGCACGAGCCTTTTGAAGTAGTTTGTCGCATTTGCTCATTCAAGAATTCACAACGTATTGTATTTCGGACTGGTATCACAGATGGAACCATACGCAATATTAAGATACATATTTTGAGAGATAAGATGCAACAACTTTTTCTTGAAAACGTGATATTGATCACACCAAAAACGACAAATTGGCGTATGATAGCGTTGGGATGAGGTTATTGCGGCACAGATCTAAGTTTATATCGCGGTTCGTAATGGCCTTTGTCTGTTTGAATCTTGGCGGAGCGTTGTGTTTGACGTATTGCAGTCAGGGTACAAGTGCCGCGTCGATGTCATCGGCTCAGATGCCGTCGCATTGCCGGCTTCATAAGCAGGCACGATCTCCGGCGACACAAAACGAAGAGGCATCTGCCAAGACGGCCGCGTGCTGCTCGATGCCGGTTAGTTTGATCGCCGCGCCGCTCGAAGAACGTGGATCACTTTCCACGGAAAGCGTGGTCCTCGTGGCGAGCGTCGCCCTGCCGGAATTTTCAATACCATTTCTATCCTCGACATCGAGGTTAGTCGAACGCGTCTATCGTCCGCCGCCGCTTGACCATCGCGCCGACCGGCTGCGAAATTGTGTATTTCGTATTTGATCAAACGAATGCGTAAGAAGTTCTTACGTTTAGTATTAGAGCACTTCGGTGCTTATCGAAATCATTTGTTTGGTTATATTTACGGAGAAATAAAATGAAAAAGAAATTATTTTTGGTTATCTCGGCGATGATGGTCTTTGGCCTCGCGATCGCCGTTTACGCTCTCAACACAAATACAACGACCGGTAATTCGGCAGCGATGTCATGTTGCTGCTGCAAGGGCGATTCGTGTCCGATGAAGGATAAGAACGCCGTCGCGAAGACCGACACGGCTGCAACGAATGACGATTGCGATTGCTGCGGCGATTCGTGCCCGATGAAAAAGGGCGATGGTGCGATGTTAGACGCAAAAGCGGGCGAAACGAAAGATTGTCCGATGATGAAAGGCGACGCCGACCATAAGATGTCGATGGACGCTAACCACGCCGACATGAAAATGGACGGCAAAGAGTCGTGCCCGATGATGAAAGGCGATGCCGATAAAAAAGCAGGCGCGGACGGCAAAGCACATTCGTGCGATTGCTGTGCACACGCCAAAGAAAAGAAAGACTCCGCAGCGGTTTAGTCCGTTTGGTAAATTCTAAAAAAAGGGGCTCCACACGGGCCTCTTTTTTTTTGTTTTAACCTCAAAATGCGAGCTTAAATCCGACCTGAACCTGTCTTGGATCAAACGCGGCCGTCGGGCGACCGAATGTGACGAGTGGCGTGGTTCCGTTGCCGAACGTGTTGTTCGGGACAGAGAAATTGGAACGGTTGAGCAAGTTAAAGCCCTCGACGAGGAGGTCGAGATGCAACCGTTCGGTGAATGAAAACCTACGGCTTAAACGCATGTCGAACGAGCTGAAATCGAATCCGCGACCGGTGTTTCGGCCCACTCCGACGGGGCGGTCGTTGTTGTTGGTGTCGGCGTTTCGGTCACTGCCGTAAAGCACATTGAACGGCAGACGCGACGCGTAGCTGAAGATCCAGCTAAGCTGAAAACCGCCATAGATCTGCTTTGCGAGCGAGCCTTTTCCGGGCGAAGGCGTGTTAAAACTGCCGCTCAGGGTTAGCCGGTGGCGCTGGTCGTTGTCAGACAGGCCGCGTTCGTCGTGGAGGTTTGCATTGTCCTGCGGCGTCGAGAAAAAGAAGTTGCCGGAATTGTCTATCGCCTTCGAAAAAGTGTACGAAACGCGTGCCGACATCCATTTGCCTTGTCGTTTGTTGACCGAGACGACCATGCCGTTATAGATCGAATCGCCGGAGCCTTCGTAACGCGAGATATTGCCGAAATTGGAGTCGGGGCGACAAAGATTCAGCGCGGCGTTCGCGCACGTTGGGACGTTGACGTTTCGCGACAGGATCAGGTTGCGGCCGCGAAGATATAGATAGCCGAGCGACGCCGAAACGCCGTGCGGCAGCTCGCGTTCGATCTGCAGATTTGCCTGTTGGCTGTTACTGTTTTCGATGTTCGGGTCAATTCGCGTTATGGATGGTTTGGTGACGAGCACCGATGGCTGGGCTGCGAGAACGTTTGGGAAGACGGGTGCACCCGCGGCGGTTGGACCGAGTATCGTGACAATGTATTTTGAACCGTCACGCTGCAGTGCATTCGATGTGGCACGCGTCGGAATGCGGTCGTAGTAGATTCCAAAGCTGCCGCGTATCACCGTCTTCTCCGACGGCGAATAAGCAAAACCAAAACGCGGCGAGACGTTGTCGCGGTCAGTGTTTATTGGATCGGGCAGGAATTGCAGGTCGTATCGCAGCCCGATATTTATCGTCAGATCACGCCTCGCACGCCATTCGTCCTGAACAAAAACGCCGAAATTCGGATTCTTTTGCCTTTGTGACGGAGCTCCGAAAGCCTGCTGAAACTGGCTGTATGTTCCGGCTAGAAAGTTTGCGAGATTCGTAAACGTGTAAACGCCCTGCGTAGCGCCGGGGAAATCGATGTCGAGATCGTTGTAGATCATCTCTGCCCCGCCTTTTACGGAATGTTTACCAAGCGCGGCACCAAAACTATCTGAAAATTGATAGAGATCGATATCACGTTCGGTCGGCGACGACGTTGCCGTCCCGAAACTCGCAATGCCGCTGATATTCACCGCCGGACCTGCCTGATCTATCGCAGGAGCACCCAGACGGCTGCGGCGAAACTGGAAGTGAAATTCATTCAACAGTCTCGACGTCACGGTGGTGATGTTTTGAGCGTTGATAGTGTGGTCGCGATTTCTAAGATCGGTGCCGCGGCTGACCGAATTTAGACCGCCGACCGTGCGGGCGTTGGTCGCATCGATGTCATAAAAATTGTATGTAACTGAAAAACGATTGTGGTCGCCAAAATAGTGATCGACGTGGGAAAAGAAATTTGTCGTGTTATAACCGCCCGGAACGAGTCCGGTCTCGATGCGTGGGCCGCGAAAATTGATCGCATTAAGGCGCGCGTTGATCAGGGCAACATTTGCGGGAGCGATCGTTATGATGTTCGAATCCTGTCGGCGGCTCTGCTCAAAATTTGAAAAAAAGAAGCTTCGGCTTTTTATTATCGGCCCTCCGAGCGAGAATCCGTATTGAACTTGTGTCAGCGGGTCGCGGCTAACTGCCAACGGATTGCGTGAATCCAGCCGTTGATTACGAAGGAATCCGTACGCTCCGCCGTGAAACTCATTGGTTCCGCCTCGAGTGACGATATTGATAAAGCCACCCGAAGCCCGACCAAATTCGGCGATCGCACCATTCGTTATTACCTGAAACTCCTGAATGACTTCCTGGCTGTAATATGTTCCGGCTAGTTCGACCGAATCGTCATTGCCGCTCGCACCATCAACGATAAAACTGTTATTCAGATTGCGCTGTCCGGCGACCGAGATGCCGGTTCCGGGCACGGCCGAAGTTTCGGCAAATTTCTGCACGTTGCCGGTGTTTGTCCGCGAAACTCCGGGCAAAAGCAACGCTAGATCGAGAAAATTGCGGCCGTTTAGGGGCAGGTCTTCGATGTCTTTTGGGATTACCGTTTCAGCGACCTGCGTTCGGGCTGTCTCTATTACCGGCGAGCCTTCGTCGATCGTCACGGATACTTGGGTCTTGGCGACCTCAAGCCTTATGGCCATATCCATGATCTGACCGATTGTTGCGATGAAATTTCTGGTCGTTGCCGCAAAGCCTTTGCTCTCGGCCTTTAGTTCGTATTCGCCGACCGGCAGGTAGCCAAAGCGGAATGCACCGTCACTGTTCGATACGCTAGTGTGCGTTTGATTTGTACCCAAATGCCGGACCAAAACGCTCGCACCAGCGATCACGGCTCCGTTCGAATCGGAAACCGTACCCGTTAGCGACGCCGACGAAACATTTTGCTGGGCCGCCAAAACCGCCGCACTCGCCGTCAATAAACTCAATAAAAATAATGCCCTCTGAATTCGAAACATCCCAAACCTCCGTTTGTTTCTAAATAAAACCGCGATCCCGGCGAAGGCAAATTCGCGGGAAATATGAAAATAATGAGCGCTGTTTAATTACAGAGAAACGGGCGGGCCGCGTGGTGCGACGGAAACGGAGAAAGCATTGAGTTCGCGGGAGTGAAGCGAGGCAAAATTTGAGCGAACTTCGCGAGTCGGGGGCCGCGAAAACTGTGCGAGTGTGAATTTGTTGGCGACAGCCGCAGCGACGATCGTGCGGTTTGTTGCGGTGCCGGTTTGAAAGGTTTCGATAGCCGCGATCTGCCTTTCGGGAGAATTGGGCGACGACGGCATCTCAGCGAAAGCTTGCTCGCCTTTCGATTGAAAACCGAAAAAGAGGTTTTCGAGCGAGTCAGCATCGGAAACCGCAACATCGGATCTCTCGGCAAGTTTTTCGAGGAATCGATCTTTTGTCTTGCTGCCCGCACAGATGGCGGCCAGCGAAAACTTTGGCTTTGGTGGATCGGATCTCTTGACCCACTGATTTTGAAGCGGGCAAAAAACAAGATCGGACGAGCGTTCGCCCTCAAACGCAACGACCGAGAGCGCCGTCAACGAAACGCAGATCAACCACATCGCTGCCATCAGGCGAAGACCGGCATTCAGGTTTGATCGGACGTCTTGCACGGGTTTTTACAAAAATGTGAGTATGCCCTCGGTAGGATTCGAACCTACAACCAACGGATTATGAGTCCGCTGCTCTAACCGTTGAGCTACAAGGGCATATCTCAATTAGTGTAAATTATTCTGTTTTTTGCCGCAAACAACGGTCGCGAATCACGTGAGCAGAGGCTGGAAAATGATGGATGCGCGTATTCGCTGTTCTTTTTCGGCGAGGGCGTGGGCGGCGGTCGGTTCGCCGTGTTCGGTTCGAAACGCGGCGGTTATTTCTTCGCCCGAGCGGCCATTGAGAATCTGTTCGAGGACGTAAAGATCGGTGTCGTCAAATCCGGCGATGCCGAGCGCGTTCGTGCGTTCGTCGCCGGCGATGCGGGTGTTGGCGAGGTCGTACGTCCAGTCGAGAACCTTTTCCTGAGGTTCGGCGTCTGGAAAACGCTGCTTTATCAGGCGGTAGATATTCTCGCGGCCAGCGACATTTAACAGCAGTGCGAGGAAAAACCGCTGCTCAGGGTCGCTGACGACCTGGCGCTGACGGACGATCAGATCGAGCTTATCCTGATGGTCAAATATTGGCCGGAAAATGTCGGCGCCGTGACGCTTCTCCGCGAGATCAACAAAGCTGTCAAACCTCGTCTGTGCCTTCGTCAGCCCAAACATTTCCTCGACCTGATTCGACCGCAGCATATGTCGCAGGTTCGAGAGGATCTGGTACGTTGTATGAACATCGCATTTTTCGAGCCATCCGGCGATCAGACGGTCGGCGTCTTCGTGACTGGCTCGGATCATCGCAGTCGCAAGCTGCATTTTTTTTGTTACTGTCTCGTGCTCAAAAAACGGATCGATCGCGAGATGCGGCCGCTGGTAGCTGTATTGCGGCAGGTGAAGCGGGCTGCGATCGGTCCGAACGACGATCGTAGCGGATGGCCGGTCAAGGTGAAATAGAGAGTGGATGTAATCGCGGCCTGCAGCAATTTCCTGAACGTCACCGACGGAGAGCAGCTCGCAGATCTTGAGCGACATGTTGCCGATCTCGGCAAATTTATTGATCGAGCGCGTTTTTTCAAATTCATACCAGCTATGAATGCTCGACCCGTGCAGCACCTGAAATGCTCCGCAAAAACCGTGCTGATGGATCGCGGTCGTCGCTTCGAACCAGAAATAGACATCGACGTGAAACCGCGATCCGGAGAATACGGTCAGCGGCGGATCGGCAAAATTTGCGTTCACGTCGCGCTGTCGCGGTAGTTCGTATTGATCAAGGGCCCATTCGGCAACCTGCCAAAGCTCGACTTTTGACGGAATATCGGCTCGCCGCAATTCGTCCGACGCGATCGCCGGCAGTTCGGCCTCGTTATAGTCCGCCGCACGCCAACGGTCTTCGATCTCACGGCCAAGCTGTTCAAAAAATTCGATCATTGGTTTCCAAAATTCCCCTCAAACGTGGGTGGCGGTGGCGGCGAATAGGATTGCGCGATGCCGATCTTCGTGAATCGCTGTTCCTGCCGGTCGGATATCGAGAGGATCACCTTCACTGCAAGTGCCGCCGCGATCGTGCGAACGATACCGGTGAAAATAAAAAAATAACCGCTGAGTACGACGGTTCTCATATCGTCGGGTTCGAACACGCGGCCGGTTATATTGTCCGCGATGTTTCCGATTATCCAAAATGCCCACCAAAGCGACATAAAACCCGGAGCACTCGAACCCGCTGCCGACAGAAACGGCCTTTCGGGCTCAATATCGGGATCGCTTTCAGTCCAGAGATTGCGCACTGCTTGAAAAGGTTTGACTAGATTGGCAAACGGTATGAACCACCATCCGACTGCCCAACCGGGCGTAAATTCCGTATTTTCGGACCTCAATGCGGGCAGATTGGCGTAAGAGCGATGTAGCCACATCAGAAATGTTACTGCCGAAGCGACCAAGAGTCCGATTTCGACCAGAGCCACCAAACCTTGCATAGCGAGCCACAACGAAGTATTTTGCAAGCCCTCCAGATCGATGACCCTCGTGGGTGAAGCGATCTGGGCAAAGCCGATAAAAACGGCAAGCATCTGGCAGATCGAGATCGCGACCAAAGCAATGACAGCTATTCGGGACAAAAAAACCGGTGACCGATAACCGTGTGAGTAGTTTACCGCCATATTTTCCCCCAATATCAGTTAGTCTCTTCGAACGTCGGTTTTTTACTGCTGACCTTGGTGTACGTGCCGCCGCCCATCACGTTGTGGCCGAATCCGCAGTCACCGTCGGTTCCGGTCTGGGTCACTTTGAGCGTTCCCGGTTTGACGAATTTGAACGTAAATTTGCAGCGGCCATCTTGCGATTCGTAATTTGCCGTGTCGCCCGTGATCGAAGCTTCGTCATCGAGCCCGCCCATATTGACCATGGGTTCACCGTTCTTTAGCGAGTAAGGATAAACGAGGTCCATCGAGAATCGGACCTTACCGCCGCCGAGGGCGAGTATTTTAATGTCGTTGGAAAACTTTCTGAATTTTCCCCTGAATGGCATTCGAAATGTTCCGTTGACCTCAGCCGCCGAAACGCTCTTGCGCGAAGTCTGGGCATCCGCAAACACTACGCCGCACATCAAAACCGCAGCGGCAAAAAACACAGCAGTTATCGCTTTACGCATATTTCTCCTTTTCGTTAAACACGCTTATCTGCTATATTTTGCCTAACATTTTTCAAATTTCAAACAACTAAAAGGGGAATATTGATGAGCGCAAACGCAAGCGAACTAGACCCAAAGACCGGACGCGAATTTTTCGGCCACCCAAAAGGCCTTTCAACACTGTTCATGACCGAGATGTGGGAACGGTTTTCCTACTACGGCCTGCGTCCTCTGCTCGTGCTGTTCATGTCGACGGCACTGCTGAGCGGCGGGTTTGGATTTGACCGTCCGCAGGCTTCTGCGATCGTCGGCATCTACGCTGCCAGCGTTTATCTTGCTTCTCTACCGGGAGGTTGGGTGGCAGACCGTTGGTTAGGACTGCGACGCTCGATCCAAGTTGGTGCCTTCCTCATTACGATGGGCCACTTGTGCATCGGCCTTTCGGGATTTGTATCAGCTAAGGTCGTATTCTTTATCGGCCTTATACTTATCGTTCTGGGAACAGGATTGTTAAAGCCGAATATCTCCGCTATCGTCGGCGATCTCTATCCGGAAGGCGGCGCACGTCGCGACGCCGGATTTTCTATCTTCTACATGGGCATCAATGCTGGTTCGCTTCTAGGACAGCTTGTCACCGGATTTCTTGGAGAGAACTACGGTTTCCATTGGGGATTCGGAGCCGCAGGCGTCGGAATGCTTTTTGGATTTTTATGGTTCACACTTCGAGCTCAGCCTACGCTTGGCGATATTGGTAAGGAACCTACCCGAAACCCGGACCCTGTTAAGCAAGCAAAGCAAGAAAATACCGTGAAACTTTCTCTCGGAGCCGTGCTCCTTGTCCTGGCCTTGGTCGTCGCCTTAACGGCCGTCGGTATCATCACATTAGACCCGGTCGTCGTTGGTAAATATTTTGCCTACTTTGAATTCTCGGTCATGATCCTCTTTTTTGCGTATGTATTCGTTTTGGGCGGGTTAAATGCCGACGAGAAAAAGAGGGTACTGGTGATCGCGGTCCTTTCATTTGCTGCATTGATATTTTGGGCCGCTTTCGAACAGGCTCCGACCTCGTTGCAGCTATTTGCGAAAGATTTCACTCAACGCAATTTCTTTGGATTCGAAGTTCCAGCGACTTGGTTCCAGTCGATCAATTCGCTTTTCATTGTTATTTTTGCACCGGTGTTTGCGTGGCTATGGTTGTGGTTGGGAAAGCGAAATATCAACGTTTCAAGTCCCGCAAAATTTGCGTTCGCCCTAACGATGGCAGCGGTTGGGTTCGGCCTAATGATCATTCCCGCCAATATGCTCGTGGCGTCAAACGGGGCGATCAAGGTTTCCTTTATGTGGCTGACGCTTAGTTACCTTTTCCAGACCTTTGGCGAATTGGCCTTAAGCCCGGTCGGGCTTTCGTCAATGACGAAACTCTCGCCGAGACGCTACGTGGGCCAGATGATGGGGGTTTGGTTTTTAGCAACGTCATTAGGGAATTTGATCGCCGGACTCGTCGGTGGCAATGTTGACCCGGAGAAGCTGGAACAAACGCCGATGCTATTTACATGGACGACAATCGCTTTAGTTGCATCCGCAGTTGTCCTTGCCCTTCTAGCCGTGCCGATCGCACGAATGATGAAAAACGTTGACGATCAAGGACCGGAGAATGTTGAACCGGCATAAAATAGCCACGAACAAGTGCGTCTAGTCCTCCTCAGGTTGCTTGATATTATTTGAGCTGTCGGGAAAGTTGCGATCAGTTCGAGGCGGGCGCCGACTGCGGTAAGTTTAACTATATAGCTGGCTGTGGGTTCCGATAGCGACGAAGATTATCGTTTCTTCGTCTTGGGCCTCATAAAGTGCCCGATAGTCACCGGTTATGTTGATACTTCGGCAGCCCTGCCATTCGCCGGTGAGGGAATGATCACGAAGTGTTGGGTCGGAGGGATTACCGACGAAAATTATCAAACGCTCTTCGAATCGCTTTTGGATTTTGTCCGGGAGCTTATCGTAAAGCTTTTCGAAGTTTCTATGGAACTTTACCTTCATCTGCGGGAACGAAGGAATTTTATCGCGTCCTCAGCGCTGTCAAACGGTCCCGACGCATCGTCCGGCGTCGCTCTTGCTGACCGTATGATCTCTTCCAAAAACGGCGTCGGTCGATAAGATTTTTGAACGCTGAACGACTCGGTCTGAACAAATTGTTTCAGACCCGCTCTGACTATCGTACTAATATCAAGGCCCAGTTCTTTGGCGAGAAGCTGGGCTTTCTGTTTGGTCTCACTGTCAATCGTAATGTGAAGTGTAGTATTCATGTATTAAATATATACATTTCTCATACATTTCGTCAATCTTCTTTCGTTCGCGACCGAAACGCCGCCATCGCCTCGGCGGCTCCGGCGTGCATTATTTCGGGTTTGTGGTACTTCCAGTATTTTTCAAACTCTTCTTCGGTCATCGCCGTATTATCGAGGCGTGTTTTTTCTTTCAAATAATTTTCGGCCCAGGCCCGAATATCCATATCTGTATTCAACGCCGTGCGGGCGCCATGCATCATATTGTCGCGTTCCATAGTTAATAACTCCTTTATGGTAGATTATTAGATAGTACTAGCTTTAACAACCGGCCGCTTGAGCGGCCGTTCTGGAGTTTCCTTGTGAAAAAGACATTTTTAGGTTTACTGCTTGCCGCTCTGCTTATTCCGAACGCGGCATTCGCTCAGACTTCGGCGACAAAACCCGCCGTAGCGGCCCGTCCCGAATACAAAGTGCCGTTCGTCAATAAAACGCTCGCCAACGGCCTCGAGGTGATCGTTTATCCGGACAAGGGCGTGCCGATTGTGACGGTCGAGCTTGATGTGCGAAACGGCTCATTTACCGAACCGCCCGAACTGAACGGCCTGTCGCATTTGTATGAGCACATGTTCTTTAAGACGAACGCTGCGAATATGATCAATCAATGCCAAACGGCGTTGAAGCAAGGGCCGTTGAACGCTCTCGGTCAGCAGGTGTGCGATGCTCCGATGAAACTCAGATCGACCGTCGGCGACGTTTCGTATCTTGACGACATCGGCCAGCTCGGCATCACCTACAACGGTTCGACTCGCGAAGAGGTAGTAAATTATTACTTCACGACGACCAGCCAGTATGTCGGAACCGCGATCCGCAATATTCGCGATGCGACTTTGTTTCCAGTCTTTGACGAAGATGAATTTGCCCGTGAAAAAGAGGTCGTTGTCGGCGAGATCGACCGAAACGAATCAAACCCTTTCTTTTACCTCAACCGCGAGCTGTCTGACCGGCTGTTTTCTAAATTTCCGACGCGTAAGAATCCGCTCGGTACACGGGCTTCGGTCCAATCTGCGACGACCGCGAAAATGCGTCTGATACAGGGCCGGTATTACGTTCCAAATAATTCAGCGATCATCGTTGCGGGCGATGTCGATGCGGACGAAGTGTTCAAGCTCGTCGAGCAGGCATTCGGCGGCTGGCAGCGTCGAAGCGTCGAGCCTTTCAAGGAATTTCCGCTGGTCGAACATCCGCCTCTCACCAAAAGCGAAGGCATCGTGGTCGAACAGCCCGTCCAGAATGTTCCGATCCAGATCGGCTGGCACGGTCCGTCGATCGGCAAGGACAACGCCGCAACCTATGCCGCCGACGTGTTTTCATACATCATCACACAGCCCGATTCGAGGTTTCAGCGGAAATTGGTCGATTCCGGTCTCGTTGTGGCGGCCGATTTTGGCTATTACACCCAGCGAAATGTCGGGCCTATAGTTCTCACTCTGGTCACAACTCCCGACAAAGCAAAAGCAGCTCTAAAAGCTGCGTATGCTGAGGTCGCCCAGTTCAACAAACCCGATTATTTCACCGACGCCGAACTCGAAAATGCAAAAACCATCCTCGAATCGCGCGACCTTTTTGATCGCGAAAAGCTATCGGAATACGTCCACACGCTTGGATTTTGGTGGTCGTCGACGGGCATCGATTATTTTCGCGGCTATCACAAGGAATTACGTTCGATAACGCGGGCCGATACGGCACGCTATATCGAGACTTACGTTCAGGGCAAACCGCATATTGGGATAGCCCTGATCTCGACGGAATCTCAGTCGCAGGCACACATCACGGCCGATGACCTGATCGGAAATTAATATGCAATCATCAATCACCCGTTTTGGGCACTTTGCCCGGATCACATCGATCCTCGCCCTATTTCTCGTCCAGCAGGTAGTATTCGGCCAGGTTCCGAATACAAACGTCTCGGGCCAGGCCGATCTCGTCAGTGAATTCACCGTCAACGGCCTCAAGGTCATCGTAAAGCGGCGTCCGGGCAGTGCGACCGTTGCCGGCGGCCTTTTTATCCGCGGAGGAGCGAGGAATCTGACCGCCCAAAACGCCGGCATAGAAAATTTCATGCTTTCGGCGGCCACGGAAGGCAGCGAAAAATATCCACGCGCGACGATGCGGCGGGAATTGGCACGGATGGCGAGTCAGGTCAGTTCTGGTTCCAATTATGATTTCAGCGCTCTGGCTCTGGCGACGACCCGCGAAAATTTTGAGGCGTCATGGGCAATATTTTCGGACGTTGCCCTCAACCCCTCATTTGCGGCAAAGGATGTAGAATTGACGCGGGAAAGGCTGCTGACGCAGCTTCGCGGGCAAGAAGATGACCCCGATGCTCAATTGCAGGAAATGGTCGATAAGACGATATTTGCAAAAACGCCGTTCGAGAATGATCCGAATGGGACCATTGAGACGATCACGCGTATCACCGCAGCCGATCTTCGCGCGTATCACAAAAAACTGTTGGAAAGCTCGCGGCTCGTCCTAGTTATTGTCGGTGATCTGGATACGGAACAGATCAAAAAAACTGTAACGGCATCATTCGGCAAAATCCCGGTCGGCACCTATAAAGAGCCGTCCGTGCCGCCGCTCGATTTTTCAAAGCCGACGCTCGATATAACGACGCGTTCACTGCCGACAAACTACGTTAACGGGATATTTGACGCTCCGTCGTTGGGAAATCCGGACTATCCTGCAATGCGGGTCGCGATCAGCGTTCTTGGAACTCAGGTTTTCGAAGAAGTTCGGGTCAAACGCAATCTCTCATATGCACCGAATGCGACCCTCGGCTCGACCGCCGCAAATACCGGAGCGATCTATGTAACAGCCGTCGATGCAAATCAATCGATCTCGATCATGCTCGACGAGATCAATAACCTGAAAAAAGAACCCCTAACAGAACGTGCGATTTCGGGCGTGACCGGGCTGTTTCTGACGACGTATTTCATCGGGCAGGAAACGAACGCAGCCCAGGCCTCAGAACTGGCAAAATACGAATTGGTCGGCGGCGGTTGGCGAAATGCCTACAAGTTCCTCGACGCCGTGCGAAAGGTAACCCCGAGCGACGTCCAGCGAGTTTCAAAAAAATATATGACAAACCTGCGGTTTATCGTCGTCGGTAATCCTGATTCGATCGATAAAAATATCTTTCTCCAGAAATAAAAAAGGCAGGACGCTTTTGTTTGCGTCCTGCCCATTCATTAACGCCCATCCTTTTTCCGGTCGACCGGGCCGTCCTTTGCCGGCGGATCGGGTTTAGGCTGCGGTTTTGGCGTTTCCCGTGCCGGTTCAGGATCCCGCTGACGCGGCTGTTCGCGTTGAGTAGGCGGGTCGTATCGGGGCGGCTGGCGGACCGGTTCGGGGTCACGCTGGCGTGGCTGTTCCCGTTGGGTCGGTGGGCTGTACACCGGAGCTTCACGAATTGGCTCACGCGGGCGCTCGGTCCGCTGCGTGGGCTCGTTATATGTCGGCGGCGTATATACCGGAGCCTGTTTTACCGGCGGACTGCTGCGTTCCGTGGTTCGGTCGATGGCACCGGTTTGACGCGTTGTCGGCGTCGATGAGCCCGGATCTGCACGAACCGGATCGACGGCCTTCACCGGCGGGCGTCCGCCGAAAATGCGCGTCGTCCGCAGTTCGTTATCGAGCGGTGCATCACTGTTTCGGACGCTCGCACCAGTTTTCACATCATTATTGCGTATCGCGATGGTCGTCGGGGCCGTTTTGATCGTCGGACTGACGGTTCCGTTCAGCTCTTTGATCGACGGCAATTGCGGCGCAGTGGTTCGGTCTCCCGGAGTTTTTGTCAGGACGGCAGTTGCGGTCGCCAATGGCGGCGTTCGCGTCTTTGTTCCGCGGCCGAATTCACTTGCCTCGATCATCACAACACCGGTGGTCGGAACCACGCCGAGCGGCGGGGTTTTGATCTTTGGATTTGCCGGGAGGGTTCCGGCAACCGGAGCGGCTGGAGTCGGCGTCGGGGTAGGGCCGCCGTTGTGGCTGCCTCCATTATGTCCGCCGTGGTGGCCGGAGTTGTAGTAGTAATTATAGTTGTAGTACGCGTAGCTGTAGGGCAGCGGGTACCAGCAATAATTTCCGCCGTAGTTCGTAAAGACAACGAGCGCGGGCTGCCACCAACTGCGGCTGTAACGGTAATAACCGTACGGTGTCCAGTTCCAATAACCGTCGTCGTAGAACCAGCGGCCGTAGTGATATGTCGCCCAGCCCCACGGCTCATCATTGACCCACGTCCAGCCAAACGGCGGCACCCAACGCCAATGCCCGTACCGATACGGCGACCACGCGGTGTAGTTGCTAATTGCAGAGCGGTTGGGACGCCAGACGTAGCCGTACTTGTTGGTGTGGATCCATTGGCCGTTGTCGTTCAGTTCCTCGGCACCGTAGATGTCCTGGTCGTAATATTTGTCGTAATACGCCGTTTTTAGCTGGTTGGCGATCGTTTCGTCACGCTGTAGGGCCCAAGTGTCAAAATCGTCGGCATAGCGCGAAGCGTCTCCCGTTTCCCACTCACCGGCGTTGTTGCCCGCAATGAAGATCCGCGAGCTGCGGCCGTTTTTGATCGTGAAACCGGAAGTGTCCGAATAAACACGAGCCTCGCCCTGATCTAAAACGCTAACGCGGATCTCGCTGTCGCCCTGCTTTCCGGCGTCCAGACGGTACATTCCCGAACGCTGGGCGGCGATCGTGGTATTGGGCGCGTCAATTTCGAAATAGGACTTATCCTTATCAAAATCGATGAGCCGCAAGCTCAAACTGCCCTCGGGCAGGCTAACGGCGATGCCTTCGTCCATGAGTTTGATGACGCGCAGATACGAATTTTCGGTCAAACGCAGATGCGTGCGGCTGTTGAACTGTATCTCGACACGTGAGCCGAGCGAGGTCGTGATCTCGTCGCCCTCGACGATCGGCAGATTGAGCGTCAACTTTTCCCAGTCCTGGCCGTCGAGACGGCGTATTCGCGCATCGCCATCGATATAGCTGACGCGGGCGACGCGGGCCGTTACATCCGGAGCGTCGTCTTCGCCATCGGGAAAAGTATAATTTTCGGCGTCGGGCAGATTGAGACTCTGAGCCGGCGTCGCAAAAACGCAGGGTACCGCCGTCAAAACGGCCAACAGAGCCACCGGCAGCAATTTAAACAATTTGGAATGCATATCGCTTTCCCTCCTAAATTTTGAGGTTTCCATAACGGAAGAGCGGTTGAAGCATCAAAAACATCAACCAATGCCCACGCTGACTGCAAGAACCGTTCCGCGAAGGATCATTTACTAATTAACACTAAAAATCTGCGTCCGGACAGATCTATATGTGACGTACCTAACCAAACCGTGCGCTTCGGGTGCATCGGCGATACCAAATAGTGCATCAGATATCACTTGCACACACATTCGACCGGTTATAAACTCATTGGTAACGGTGTAAGGAGAATTATGAAAAAAGGAATATTTATCGCGATCACGATCGCATTATTTACATTTTCGGCGTTTGGGCAAAAAACGGCGAAAGCCGATCCGAAAAAGGCGGTCAACGCCGCATTTGACCGGCTGATTGACGGCATCAAACAGGTTGATGCCGACAAGGTGATGAGTTCGTACGAAAAATCGTCCGCTTTGTTGATATTTAACAATAACGGCTCGGCGACCAAAGGCTGGGACAACGTCAATACCGTCACCCGGGATGTCTATGCAAAACTCTCGAACGTTTCCATCGAGATCACCGGTCTCAACATCCAGGTCCTGACCGCCAACTCAGCTTTTGTCAGCTGTAAATGGAAGCAAACACAGGAAAATAACGGCAAGCTCGAAAGCGCGTCGGGCCGCATGACGCTCGTTTACAAACTGATCGGCAAAGACTGGAAAATAGTCCACCGCCACACGTCCCCCGACAACCCCGACTCGTCAAGGCCAGTGTTCCCGTCCGAACGGACAAATCCATAACCATTTTTGGTCTTTCATTCGCGAATTGCAGATGAAATTTTGGACAACAAAAAAGCCGTCAATATTGGCGGCTTTTTCGTTTTGATTGCGGACGGCTGCTAACGATCGTTACCGAACATACGCATTCGGAACGGGCTGGTCGCCTGAGATGCCGAATTGTTGGATCAGGATGCCGGCGGTCGAGCGGTTGGCATACCAGGTCGAGTTGGACGGGCGAAAGACCGCCGGGTCCATTTTGCCGTCGCCGTCGTAGTCTCCGGGGACGGGCAGGTCGCCATTTGCTCCGAACGGGAACGCGTAGTATGAGAGGTCTTCGCTACGCAGGATCGACCAGACGCCGGACGAGGGCCGAAACACGGCGACATCAGTTTTACCGTCGCCAGTGTAGTCGGCGGCAACGGCCTTATCGCCTGGAATCCCGAATTGGAGAGCAAAAACCTGATTGTTCGAGCTGCGAATGCCCCACCATTCGGCAAGGC